>ENA-OPEC01000372-OPEC01000372.1-human-gut-metagenome-genome-assembly--contig:-NODE-372-length-39541-cov-5.484045_pt1 | contig 39541 bp, 38 predicted proteins | sample MGYA00241622_ERZ501507 | MGnify/ENA primary metagenome ERZ501507 (study PRJEB25962, sample SAMEA2042582) | human gut metagenome | biome: human gut; feature: human-associated habitat; material: faeces... | reverse complement strand
CTTGACCCTGCAAGGGGCAATTGCCCCTTGACCCCTCCGCGCGATTGGGTTGGTCACACTTTCATGCTCCTTCCGCGTGCAGCTTTTGGGGGCTTCGCCTAAGCCCTTGTTTGCTTTCCCAACTTTCCGTGAAGAACCAAACAAAAAGCCGCCCCGAAAGGCGGCGAATGTCAAATTCGCAGCGGATGCCGCTGGGCAAATCAACATCTTGCGCGGAATCATCCCTGCGCCTGACGCACCATGTGGTAAAACGTCCCTTCGCCGCTGAGCGTCACCCGCTTCACCGGCTCGCCCACCACCCGGAATCCTGCCTTCTCGTAGCAGCGAACGGCGCGCGTGTTCCACGTCCGCACCTCCAGATACATCGGCTTGCCCGGATACAGCCGCTGCGACAAGCCGCACGCCAGCGCAGTCATCTGCGTGCCGTACCCCTGCCCGCAGTGGTCGGGATGCGCCCCGATGCCGAAAAACACCTCGCTGCCCTCGTCCGACAGGTTCACGAAGCCCACCAGCGTTTCGCCATCGTAAAAGGAATAGAAATTGTTTGCCGGATTCGCAAAACCGTATCCGTGCTTCTTCTGCTCGGCATACGGCGGATTGTTGTACATCGCGTATTCGCCGGGGTACTGCCACGCGCAGATGGCTTCCTTCTCGGCTTCAGTGGTCGGATGATACGTCAGCATGGGCGTTTTCCTCCTTGGGGATATTTCTGATTATGCAAAAAACCGGAGGCAGCCTGCGCCGCCCCCGGTCAAATCCTCGATTATTGCAGCACAATGCCTTCCGCTTCCAGTTCCGCGCGGGTGCAGAGGCGCAGCGTCACAAAGTTCTGTTGGCAGATGATATAGCTGCCGCCTTCGCGCGTGTCCTTGTTTTCCAGCGTCACGATGCCCTGCGCGATGCAGTCGTGGTCGGCGCAGCTGGCGTCGGTCATCTCGATGCTCGTCTCCGTGACGTGGATGATGTTCACGCACACGCCGTGGATCAGCCGGTAGTACCCGTCCTCCAGCAGCGGAATCGGCTCGTACGTCTTTGTGCCGACCGTCACAAGCAGGAACGCGACGGCTTCCGACGGGTCGCGAACCGCGCTTGCCATCGGGGAGGGCGCGATGCCGGGGTCAGTGCCGCGCGTCGCCGGGTTCAGCTTCGCGAAGCTCAGCGATTCGTTCGATGCCGCCAGAATCGCCTGCGCGTCGGCGAGGGTTTCCTGCGTCGTCGTCAATTCCGCCTCTGTCGCGGCCAGGGTTGCCTTTGTGGCTTCCAGCTCCGTCGTGGCGGCGGTCAGGGTGTCCTTCGTCGCGGTGAGTTCGTTTTCCGCGGCAGTCAGGCTGTCCTTCGTTGCGGTGAGCTCGTTTTCAGCGGCGGTCAGGCTGTCCTTCGTTGCGGTGAGTTCGGATTCCTTCGCGGTCAGGCTGTCCTTCGTCGCGGCGAGTTCGGATTCCTTCGCGGTCAGGCTGTCCTTCGTTGCGGTGAGTTCGGATTCCTTCGCGGTCAGGGTGTCCTTCGTCGCGGTGAGTTCCGATTCCTTCGCGGTCAGGCTGTCCTTTGTCGTCGTGAGTTCGGCTTCGGTGGCGGTCAGCGCCGTCTTGGTGTCGGACAATTCCGTCGTGGCGGCGGCAAGGGTGTCCTTCGTCGCGGTCAGTTCGGTTTCGGTGGCGGACAGGCTGGTTTTCGTGTCGGACAGCTCCGTCTGCGCGGCAGTCAGCGTGGTCTGCGTTTCCGCCAGTTCGGCTTCCGTCGCGGCGAGCGCTTCCTTCGTGTTCTCCAGTTCATATTCCTTCGCCGGCAGGGATGCTTTCAGCGTGTCCAGTTCGTTCTGCGTGGTGGACAGCGTGTCCTTCACTGCCGCCAGTTTGGTCTGGGTGATCATCAGCGTGTCCTTCGTGGATGCCAGCGTGGTGTCGCGGCTGTTCAGGGCAGTCTGCGTTTCGGCGAGGGTAGCTTCGGTGGATGCGAGGGTGTCCTTTGTGGCGGACAGCTCGGTTTCGCGGTCAGCAAGCGTGCCCTGCGTTTCGGCGAGGGTGGCTTCGGTGGACGCGAGGGTGGTCTGGGTATCCGTCAAGGCGGCGGCGGTCGTGTCCAGCGTGGTCTGCGTGTCCGCGAGGGTCGCTTCGGTGGACGCGAGGGTGTCCTTCGCGGCGGACAGGCTGTTTTCGGTGTCCGCTAAGGTGGATTGGGTGGAGGACAGCGCGCTCTGCGTGTCCGTCAGCTGATTCCGGGTGTCCGTCAGCGAATTGTGGCTGACGATGAGACCGGCGCCAAGTGCGATGGAAGAGACTGCCAGCACGATGGCGGCAATCATCCAGATGATGGTCTTTTTCCGGGCGGCAATGGGACTCATAGCAATCCTCCTAACAAGCGACGAAAATGGGCGGAAACTTTCCGTTTTTTCCAGTTTACCACCATCGGGGGAAGTTGTCAATCTCGAATTTCGCGGAAGCACAAAAAACGCCCCTCCGCCGACAAAAGCAGAGGGGGCAGGGGAAGGAAGATTATTCCTGCTTCAAAAGCTCGTAGTGCAGCTCCTAAGAACCGAGGATTGTGTTGAATTTTGTGATGCGGACGGTCAAAATGTCGCCCGCTTTGACATCGAACGGGGCATCGCTGATGAAATTCAAGTGTTCGCCCGCCCAGCAGTTAAAGCCAAGAGCGGAATCAGGATGTACGGCGTGGATGGAAAAGCGCACGACTTTGCCGACGACGTTTTTGCCGCTGTTCAGCGCAGCCTCAAAAGCCGCCGCGGTTTTGTAATCAATGGTGTAGGAATCGGAGGACTGAGTCGGCGCGGCAGAGGCAGCCGGCGCGGCGGAGGCGGCCGTGTGCGCGCTGCGTGCAATCACGGTCAGCAGGTCAACACCATCGCCAAGGTCATTAAAATCGGCATAGATGGCGCAGAGAATTTCCGTCGGAGCGTCTGCCGAATAGTACGTCCAAATTACAACATCGTGCCCCAGCATGGGCGCAACGCAGTAGATGCCGGTACCGCGGTCGTTGTCCAGAGAGATATAATCGTCGTCGCTCAAGGAGTTTCCGCTGCTGAGAATGCCGGAACTGACGGATGCCAATACCTGCTTTAGCATTGCACGCTGGAGAATACTGGAACTGGGCATATCTTCCACAGGATAAGCGCCCAGCATCAGGAACGTCGCGCCGCTGCCGTAATGGTAGTATTCGTATCCTTCTTCGCTTGGCTCGTAGCTTTTCCAGCCGGATTTGATGTCGATTTCGTAGCTGCCGATTTTCACAGGGGTTGTGTCCATCGTCCGACCAATACCAAGGAAGTCGCCAACAAAGGTGCAGGCAGCGAAGCGTCCCTGCCAGTAACTTTGCGCGTCCGCAGACGCGCCCCCAAGCTGCTCTTCCCCCAAGATTCCGTGAAGAACCAAAAAAGCCCCTGTCAGGCGATTTTGACAGGGGCTTCATTTTGTCCAGTCCTCCACAGGCAGATTTTCCACACGGAAGAACTCGCGGGTGTTGTTCGTCACCAGGGTCAAGCCCCGCGACCGTGCGTGCGCGGCAATCAGCGTATCCAGCGGGCCGATGGGCGTGCCTTTGCGCTCTAAGTCGACGCGGATTTGCCCATATTCCTCCGCCGCGCGGTCGTCGAAGGAGAGAATCGCCATAGCGGAGAGAAAGAGCGTGATGGCAGCGCGGTTCTGCGCCGTCGACTGGCTTTTCTCCACGCCGTGCATCAGCTCCGCGTAGGTGATGGCGGAAATGCACAGGTCGTCCGGATCGTGCTGGAGGAAATTGCGGATGAGCGCCGGGGGCTTGTGCTTGATGGCAAAGATGCAGATGTTCGTGTCCAGCATGTATTTCACAGCGATTCACGCTCCTGCGCATCGGGCTGTTCGCGCCCATTCGGCATGAAATCCGCCGTGAACATATCCAAACTGGTCAAGAAGCCCGACCAGCGGTTGTTCTTCGGCAGCAGAATCACGGCATCCCCCACCTTGCTGACGGACACCTCGTCCCCGCTGAAGCGGCACTCCTTCGGCAGCCGAACTGCCTGACTCCGCCCGTTTTCAAACAGCTTTGCAGTCATCATGCGTCTGCACCTCCTTGTATTATTAGTATATATCATAATATATACCTTGTCAAGTCTTTATGTTCCCCGCTGGACGAAATCATGATACGTCCGCGGGGATTTTTTTCTGCTTGACGGCATCCATCCGCCATGATATGATGGAATTGCAGCCGTTCTTCTATTTTTGCGGAAGAAAAGCTGTAACTTTTCGCGAAATCACGGAACAAAATCCCCCGACCGCTCGTCATGAAAAACGAGGAGGCTTCTGCAATGGATGAACTCATTCTCCGGCGCGCGCAAAAGGGCGATGCATCCGCCTTTGAGCAGCTCGTCACACCCTATGAGCAGATGATTTGGCGCGTCTGCTGGCATTATCTGCACCACCGCGAGGACGCGATGGACTGCGCGCAGGAGGTCATGCTGAAGGCGTGGCGCTCCATTGGGCAGTATCGGCAGGACTGCGGCTTTTCCAGCTGGCTGTACCGCATTGCGGGCAGCGTATGCATTGACTTTCTGCGCAAGCAAAAACGCATGGTGGACAGCGATTCGATGGACGCGATGGCGGAAAACGGCTTTGAACCGGCGGATGATTCCCCGACCCCCGAAGCCGCGCTGCTCGACCGCGAATCCACCGGCGATATTTCCCGCGCCCTTGACCAGCTTCCCGCCGACATGCGCACCGTCCTCATCCTCTACGCGCTGGAAAAGCAGCGCTACGAGGATATTGCGCAGATTACGGGCGTATCCGTCGGCACGGTGAAGAGCCGACTCAACCGCGCACGGCAGAAACTTGCCGCCATTCTTGCCAATCAGCGGGAACAAAACGAAAAATCAAGCGTCTTACCGAGTGAAAGGAGGACGGGAAAATGAACCGCGAACCCCATTTTGATGAAAACGAAGTCCTCCGGCAATGCATGTCGCCCCTGAACGAGGAAGTGCCGGATATGCCGGAAAATTTCCACGCGCAGTGGACGGCGCTGGTAAAGGAGGACGCCATGAAGCAGGAAGAAACCCGCAAAGTCGCCCCGATGCGCCGCTGGACGCGCATCCTCTCCGTCGCCGCGGCGCTGGTGTTCGTCGTCGGCGGAACGCTGCTGACGAAAGACAGCCTGTCGCCCGCGCGGACGAGTGCGCCGCAGTCCCTCGCGGACAGCTACGACTACGATTACGACACCTACACCAGCGACGTCGGCTATTCGGAAGAAGCCGGCAGCGGTGTGCGCACGATGATGATCGGCGCCGCGAACGACGCCATGCCGGAAGCCGCCAGCGCGAAATCCGCCATCGCGGAGGACAAGAAAATCATCCGCAACGTGTCGCTGACCATCAAAACATCCGCCTATGACGACAGCATGGCAAGTTTGACCGCGCTGCTCAGCCAGTACAGCGGATATCTGGAAAGCTCCAGCGAATACACGAACAACCGTAATCTGCGCACCGCATCGCTGACGCTGAGGATTCCGGCGGATTCGCTCGATGCGTTCCTGAGCAATACGGGTGAGCTGGGGCGCATCACCAGCCGGAACATGTCGTCCACCGACGTGACGGCAAACTATCAGGATACCGCCGCGCGCCTCGAAAATCAGAAGCTGCTGCTGGCGCGCCTGCAAGCCCTTACCGACACGGCGGGCGATTTGTCGGATTTGCTGGCGCTGGAAACGCAGCTGGCGGACACGCAGTACAACATCGAGCAGCTGGAAAGCGCCTTGGCGGACACCGATCAGCAGGTAAATGACGCGACCGTGCGTGTGACGCTGAACGAGGAAGCCCAGCCGGATCTGCGCGACGAAACGGTGTCGCTGGGCGATCGCATCCGCGGCGCATTGTCCACCGGCTGGAATGCCTTCGTGTCGTTCCTGCAGGACTGCGTGGTGTTCCTGACGGCGGCGCTGCCGTTTATCGCGATTGTCGCCGTGATGGCGATTGTCATCATCATCATCCGCAAGGCGAAGAAGCGGAAGTGAGTTTCTTCCCTGCCCCGGTATTCACTGGGGCAGGGATTTTTTTTGCTTGCGCCACTTTCACCCCCACAAACGATGGACATTCCCGGCGTTTTCTGGTATACTGTGTGTAATAAAGTCTGCGGAATCACTCAGAAAGAGGAGGACGGTACATCATGAATCACGAAACAATTGCCGCGTATATTGCGGACGGAAAAGCGGTGCTGGGCATTGAGTTCGGCTCGACGCGCATCAAGGCGGTGCTGATTGGCAACGACCACGCGCCGATTGCATCCGGCGACCATACATGGGAGAATCGGCTGGAGGACGGCATTTGGACGTATCATCTGGATGACGTGTGGGCGGGCGTGCAGGACGCGTTCGCGCATCTGCAAAAGGACGTGCAGGCGAATTATGGCGTGACGCTGACGAATCTGGCGGCGTTCGGCGTATCCGGCATGATGCACGGCTTCCTCGCCTTTGATGAAAACGGGCGGCAATTGGCGCAGTTCCGCACTTGGCGTAACACCATGACGGCACAGGCGGCGGAAAAGCTGACCGCCCTGCTTGGCTTCAACATCCCGCAGCGCTGGTCGATTGCGCACCTCGTGCAGGCGATGATGAACGGCGAAGCAATCGTGCCGCAGATTCACCGCCTGACGACGTTGGCGGGCTATGTGCACTACAAGCTGTGCGGCAAGAACTGCCTTGGCATCGGCGAAGCGAGCGGCATGTTCCCCATCGACAGCGATGCGCTGGATTACGACCAGTACATGCTGGACAAGGTGGATGCGCTGGCGAAAACCTACCACATGCCGTGGACGCTGCGCGAGATTCTGCCGTGCGTACTGTGCGCGGGCGAGGACGCGGGCGTGATGACGGCGGAAGGCGCGAAGCTGCTTGACCCGACCGGCACGCTCCAGCCCGGCGCATTGATGGCGCCCCCTGAAGGCGACGCGGGCACGGGCATGGCGGCGACGAACTCCGTCGCGGTGCGCACGGGCAATGTGTCCGCGGGCACATCAACCTTCGCGATGGTGGTGCTGGAAAAGCCGCTTTCGCGCGTGTACCCTGAAATCGACATGGTGACGACGCCCACCGGCAAGCCGACCGCCATGGTGCACTGCAACAACTGCACCTCCGACATCAACGCATGGGCGGGGATGCTCAAGGGCTTTGCGGATGCGGCGGGCGTTCCTGTCAGCATGGGGGACATTTACACGGCGCTGTTCACATCCGCCCTTTCCGGCGACAAGGACTGCGGCGGCGTGGTGAATCTGCCGCTGTTCTCCGGCGAACCGGTGGTTGGGCTGGACGCGGGTCGTCCGATGCTGGTGCGCACGCCGGATGCGAAGCTGACATTCCCGAATTTCGCGCGTTCGCTCGTGGCGGGCGCAATGACGGGCCTGAAAATCGGCATGGACATCCTCGCCAAAGAGCATGTGCAGATTGACAAACTGCTGGGTCATGGCGGCTACTTCAAGACGCCCGTCGCAGGGCAGACGATTCTCTCCGCCGCGCTGAAAGCCCCCATCTCCGTCATGGAAACGGCGGGCGAAGGCGGCCCGTGGGGCATGGCGCTGCTGGCGGCGTATCGCGTTAATCGACAGGCAGACGAAACGCTGGAGGACTACCTGAACGCGCGTGTTTTTGCGGGCGCGAAGGGCTCTACCATCCGTGCGGACGCGGCGGATGAAGCCGGGCTGGATGCTTACACCGCGCGTTTCCATCAGGCGCTTTCCGCCGAAAAAGCCGCGATTGCGGATATGGATTGAGGAGGGGAATTCCGATGCTGAAATCGCTCAAAGAAGCCGTTTACGAAGCCAACATGGAGCTGCCCAAGCGTCATCTGGTAACGTATACATGGGGCAACGTGTCCGGCATCAGCCGCGAAAAGGGGCTGGTCGTCATCAAGCCGTCGGGCGTGGAGTACGACGAGCTGTCCCCCGACAAGCTGGTCGTGCTTGACCTGGACGGCAACATCGTCGAGGGCAAATTGAACCCCTCCAGCGACACGAAAACGCACTTGGAGCTGTACAAGCAGTACCCGGACATCGGCGGTATCGTGCACACGCACAGCCCCTACGCGGTCGGCTGGGCGCAGGCCTGCGAGGACATTCCCTGCTACGGCACGACCCACGCGGACTACTTCTACGGCGCAATTCCCTGCGCGCGCCACCTGACGACCGAGGAAATCGACGAGGACTACGAGAAGAACACGGGCAAAGTCATCATCGAGGAGCTGACGAAGCGGAATATCAACCCGGTGCATGTGCCGGGGATTATCTGCGCGTCGCACGGGCCGTTCACATGGGGCAAGGACGCGGCACAGGCGGTCTACCACGCCGTTGTGCTGGAGGAAGTGGCGAAAATGGCGGTGTACACGCGGCAGATTAAGCCCGACGCCGCCCCCGCACCGCAGAACATTCAAGATAAGCATTTTCTACGCAAACACGGCCCGAACGCCTACTACGGGCAAAAATAATAACCCGCAGGAGTGAGTGACCATGGAGCGAATTCTGATTTTCGGCAACACCCACGAGAGCCGTGAGGCGGCACAGACGATGCGGCGGCGCGGCAAGCAGGTTATCGTCTGCGTGACGACGGAATACGCGCGCGCACAGCTGCCGCCGGGAACGCTGTGCCACATCGGGCGGTTTGACGACGGGCAGATGCTCTCCTACATCCGCCAGACGAACCCCCGCAAGGTCATCGACGCGACGCACCCATACGCCACCGCGACGCAGACGCGCATCCGCCGTTCCGCCGAGCAGCTGGGTATTCCCTGCCAGCGCATGAAAATCGAGAACGAGCAGGAAGCATGGCGCGACGTGGTGCAGTGGGTGGAGAATCCGGCGGAGGCGGCTGCGGTGCTGTCGAGGCTTTCGGAGGAGAACATTCTGCTGGCGGGCGATTACCGCAATCTGCCGCATTATGCGTCCCTTCTGCGCAAAGACCACCTGTTCTGCCGCATTGTGCCGACGGTGGAAGCGCTGGATTTGGCAAAGAAAGTCGGCGTGCCGGAGACACACATTGTCGCGGCGCATGGCCCCTACACCCGCGCGTTCAATAGCGCCGTGTTCGACATGCTGGGCATTGATGTGCTGGTGATACGCGACGTGGCGTTGGACGGCGGCTTGGCAGAGTGCGTGATTCCCGCGTTGGAGCGGCAAATTCATGTGATGATGGTGCGCGGCGAGTGACGCGCCATCCCCCAAATTAGGTTTTTCATGGAAAGTTGGGGGAGCAAACAAGGGCTTAGGCGAAGCGCCAAAAAGCTGCACGCGGAAGGAGCATGAAAGCGCGGCCAACTCAATCGCGCAGAGGGGGCAAGGGGGGACTTCGTCCCTTTTCGTCTGCCCCTTGACCCCTTCGCGCGATTGAGTTGAGCGCTCTTCCCTTACTGGTTCCGCGTGTTTATCTTTTTACTTTGTCCTAATCGTTATTGGCGAATCCGCCAGCGCGTTTTGAATCGTCCGCAGTGCCTTCGCCATATATCCCTGCTGTTCCTCCGACATCCCATTCGGCGCGCTCTGGTCACTCGCAACTACCCGATACTGATACGCGCCATCCACCTTCTGCCGCCAAATGTACGTCGGCGTATAGCTGACTTGCCCAAAGCTGATGTTCTGCCCGTCCCACGAAATCTGCAATTGCAGCAGCATTCCAGCAACGTTTCCGTCCTTCCGGGACTCATTCAGCAGACTGCCCAGCGACCACGCGCACAGCGTCTGCGCTGCCGTACCATCCGCATTCTTGTGCGTCAGCCATGTCACCGGCTGCACGACGCGCGTCCCCGCGCCGACGATGACGTCCGCGCCCGCATCGGCAATCGCCTGCGCCAGTTTCCGCTGCGCATTCGTCGGCTTCGACGTGCCGGATGTTCCCCAGTTCAGCGATACGACGACCACCGCCGCTCCCTGCTCGCGTGCACGGCGAATATCAGCAGAAATCGTTTCCGCATTCGCCAGCGGGACAGCGTAGGATGCCCCGGAGGACTTCATCGCTTTCTTGCCCGTGCTGCTCAGTGCTTCGGTGTAGTGCAGGAACGCGACGGGCACGTTGTCCAGCGTCCGGATGCAGATGGCGCTTGCTTTCTCCTGCGTGTTGTACGCGCCGATGGTCAGCAAATTGCGGTCATGCAGGGCTTCCAGCGTCGTCCGAACGCCATCCGCGCCCTTGTCGTACACCTTCGGGAAGCCGATGGCAACGAGGTTCACGCCGGTGGTGCGGAGCAGTTCCGCCGCGGCGTCGGGAGCGTTCAGCGCGGAGACTTTCACTTCCGGCTGAATCAGGTTCTCCAGCGTCAGGAACGTGATATCGCCCGTCATTTCGCTCCGCAGGAGCGAAAGCATCTCCGTAAAATCGTACTTCTGCGAGTCGGAGTAGTAGCCCGCTTTGCGCACCGCATCATCCATATCGACCGTACCGCCGAGAGTAAGGGTGACCGTGCCGCCCTGCTTGGGGGCTTGGGTGGCGGACGGAATGGCAAGCGCGGCGGTTTCAGCGGGCGGCTGCGTGGGTTCCGGCGCGGGCAGATTGCCAGTGGAATCGCCGCGGGTAATGGGAATATCGCTCAGCGTGAGCGAGGGCATTCCGTCGGTTTGGAAGATGGACAGCACCTGCCGGACATCCACCGTGCCGCGCGCCTGCCCCAGCAGACCGGGCAGAATCAAGAAGCAGCCCAGCAGCACCGCGCCCGTCACGCCAAGCATGACATATGTTCCCAGCGATATGCCGCGATGGTCTTTCTTCATGTGATGCCTTTCCGTCAGTTATAAATGGGCAGCAGGGTGATCAGGGAGGTCAGCAGCATGGCTGCGACAATGACGATGCAGGTAATGCTGATGGCAAGCTGACGCCTGTCAGACTTCTGCTTCTTATCTTTTTTGGTGGTTGCCATGGTGGTAGGCTCCTTTTCTGATTGATATTTCCGCCTGAATGATGATTTTGCCGCAGCAGGGGAAATCACGCCTGTGCAGCGTGCCCGTCCGTACCCTCTTTGCGCCAGATGCGGACTTGCGTTACGCGGCGCTTTTCCATGCGCGTGACCATGCCGCGGAGGTGGTCCGTCTCAAAACGCGCACCGACGAACGGGATGCAGCCCATGATTTCGCTCACCCAGCCGCCAACGGTTTCGGCGTTGAAGGTGTCCTTCAACCCCATGCCTTCCAACAGTTCAGTCAGTTCCATGCCGCCCTCGACCACGCGTGAGCCGTCCGCCATCTCGACGCTTTCCTCGGACACATCGTCGTGCTCATCGTAGATTTCGCCGACGAGTTCTTCCAGCACATCCTCCATCGTGACGATGCCTTCAGTTCCGCCAAATTCATCCAGAACAATCAGCATATGCGTCTTCTGCGTCTGGAACAGCTTCAGCAGCTTGGAGAGCTTCAGCGTCGCAGGGGCATAAACCGGCGGTTTCATAATGTCCACGATACTATCCACACCCTCATGCTGACAGGCATAAAAATCCTTTTCATTGAGGATGCCAACGATGTGATCCATGTCCTCGTGGTAGACCGGGACGCGGGTATACCCCGTTTCGCGCAGGAGATTCGCGGCTTCTTCCATCGTCGCAGTGTCCTCCAGCGCCGTCACGTCCACACGCGGGGTCATGATGTTCAGCACGTCGCGGTCGTCGTTGAACTCAATGACGGAGCGAATCAGTTCTCCCTCATGTTCATCTATATCACCGTCGTTCTGTGCCTCATCCACCATCGTCATGATTTCCGCCTCAACAAAGCTTTCCGTGTGTGCGGGCTTGAACAGCTTTGCCAGCAGCTTCTTCCACTGCACAAACAGGGCGTTAATCGGCGTAACAATCGTCCGCAGCACCAGCAGCACAGGTGCAAACGCAACGGCAACCGTCTCCGGGTTCTCCTTGGCAATCGCTTTCGGGCTGATTTCGCCGAAAATCAGCACGACAATCGTCATCACGATGGTCGAAACCGTTGTCGCAGCAGACTGATTGCCGCTTAGCAGCGCAAGAAACAGCCCCGTCGCCATGGACGAAGCGCCGATGTTGACCACGTTGTTGCCCACGAGGATGGTGCTGAGCAAGCGGTCATAATCCTCCGCCAAATTCAGCGCTATCTGCGCGCGCTTGTTGCCGCCCTGCGCCATCGTCTTGAGTTTGACGCGGTTGGCGGAGGTAAACGCCGTTTCCGAGGCAGAGAAAAACGCCGACAGCATCACCAGCACAACCAGAATCACAACAGTGCCATATAGTTCAGGCGTCATGGAAAATCAAGCATTCCTTTCTTTCAAAAACCCCTGCGTACCGGGAATGACGGCTTGCGGGGTATCGGACTACAAGGAGGCTGATCCATACGATGCCACCACTCCTTTCCGCAAAATAAAATGTGACATTCTTATTATAGCATAAATATGGAGAAAATGCAATTCCTTCGCCCAGATTCGGCAAAACAGTTGATTTTGCTGAAAAAGGCCTCATCCGCATCTGTTCCCGCAGTGCTGGGGCGCTGCGAAATTTTTTTATCAAATATAAAGATTGCCGCCTGTTCGCGTAGAACAGACGGCGGATAAATCAAATTTCGCGCTTTTTGCCGAGGAAGCAGAACGCAATCGTACCGGGGCCGGCGTGCGTGCCGATGACGGGGCCGACGGGGTAGATGCGGATGTCCATCTCCGGCAGCTTCTCCACCAGCATTTGGTGCAGCTTCTGGGCATCGTCCATCGCGTCGGCGTGCAGGATGATGCCCATGGCTTCCTTCTGATCGGCGACGTTCTCCACCGCCTTCTCAAGGATGTAGCTCATCGCCTTGCGGCGGCCACGCACTTTGCCCGCGGCGGCAAGCTTGCCTTCGAGCGTTTCGGTCAGGATGGGCTTCAAGTCCAGCAGCGTGCCGAGTGCCGCCGCAGTCGCGGAGATGCGTCCGCCGCGCTGGAGGTACTTCAGGTCATCCACTGTGAACCACGCCTGTGCGCGGAGCTTGTTGTCCTCCAGCCACTGGGCGACTTCCTCCATCGGTTTGCCCGCGCGGTACATCTCATGCGCCTTGAGGACGAGAATCGTCTGCGGCGCGGAGATGGACAGCGTGTCCACCACGATGAACTTGCGTTCCGGATACTGCTTCAGCAGTTCCTCGCGTGCGGCGTAAATCGCCTGAATGGTCGCGCTGAGCTGGCTGGAGAAGGCGACGAAGAGCAAGTCGCGCCCGGAAGAGAGAATCGGCTCGAAGTACTCCATGTAGACCGTCTCGTTGAGCGCGGAGGTCGTCGGCTGACTGCCCGCGCGCATCTTGTCGTAGAAGGACTTATGGTTCAGCGACTGGCCGAGGTCGTCGAAGTACTCTTTGCCATCCATGGAGTAAGGCATGTAGACGACAGGAATGTCGTACTGCTGTTTGAGTTCCAGCGGCAGGTCGCTGTCGCTGTCTGTCATGAAAACGTAATTTTGCATGGCTGCCTCCTGAATGAATCGGGTATGAATGTGGATGAATGAACGGTGAAGGCGAAAAATGAACTCACCATGAACATTGTACCCTACTTTACGCAAAAAAGCAACCAATAAAGATGAGAAATTGATGATAAAGCGAAGAGAATTAGGGTAACACCGCACAAATGAGGTGGTCGGCTGGCGAATGGATTTTTCGTCAGATGCAAATGCAAATTTCGAAGGTTTACTGGATGTAAATCGAGAAATTTGCATGCCGCAGATGGCGGAAAAGACATCGCCAGACGCGCCGCCGAATTGTGCGGTGGTGCCTTAGCAATGAGCGATGAAGAACGGAAAGCCGCCCCAATTTTTTCTGCTCTCACGACCCCGTCGAGCAGTACCGCTTGACCCCGACCTTCCGCCACACCAGCGCCATCAGCAGAAAGAACATCGCCCCTGCCAGCGGCGTAAGGTACGCCGTCCATGCAGGCCAATCCACCATCGGGTGATGCAGCAGCGCACTCACCGGAACATGCATACACAGCCCAAACGGCGCGACATACATGAACAGCAGCCGAATCGGGCGCGGGTAAATATCCACCGGATACTCGCACGCCGTTCGCCCGCCGTAGGTCAGGATATTCACCGCCTCGATGGACTGCACGGACAGAAAGCACAGCGTCGCTTCCACCAGAAACAGCCCAAGCAGCATCAGCACCGTCCCCACGACGGAAATCAGCAGCAGCACCGTGCTCCCCAGCGTCCACGGAATGCCCAGCTGCGTGACCGAAAGCCACATCAACACAATCCCCAGCACCGCCGTGCTCAGCCGCCGCGGGTCAGTGCTGCTGCACAGCACCTGAAGAAGCAGATTTCGCGGGCGAAGGAGGATTTGGTCGAACTCGCCGCCCTGCACAACCCGTGAAAACGCTGTTAGCCCGCGCCCGACACACTCCGTGATGGCGAACGTCATCTGCATCATGCCGAAGAAAAACATGATTTCGCTCCCCGACCACTGCCCAACCGACGTGAACCGCCCCAGCAGCACCAGCACCGCCATCAATTCGCTGCCGGACATCACCAGCTGCGCCAGCGTCTGCATCCAGAACGACGCGCGGTACTGCGTCGCGCACCGCCACTGCATCCGCAAGGCATGAAACACATACTTCATCTCGCTTTACCCTCCCTGAATCGTGAGCTGATTCAGCTGATGCCGCCACATTCTGCGCCCAAGGGCGACCAGCAGCATCAGCCAAAGCAGCTGCACGCCGATGTTCAGCGCCCACTCCCCCACCGCCTGCGCGTGCAGATACATGCGAATCGGCGCATCAAGCGACTGCGCGAACGGCTGATAGCGGATGATCGCCTGCACGCTGTCCGGGAAGAGCGTCAGGGGGATGATGTTGCCCGCGAAAGCGTTGCTGATGAAGGTGATGATGGCGTTGATGCCGCGGTTGTCCATCGTCTGCATCAGGATAGCGCCTGAAATGCCCGCAATCGCGCACAGGTTCATCACACCGATGAGCAGCGATACGAATGCCTGCATCAGCGCGAGCAGGCTTTCCGGCGGCTGCATCCGCCACGCGGTCGGCAGCAGGAATTGCAGCGCAATCATCGGCAGCAGGCGCATCAGCGCATTCACATGCCGCTGCGCCATGTTCCGCACGAACGCAAACCGATACTGATCCACCGGACGAAGCACCGCATACGCCAGCCCACCCGTCATCACCTGCTGTATCAGCTCCGTGTCGTTCATCAGCAATACGCGGAAAAACATCTGCTGAAGCCACACATAGGTGATGGTTTCCGCCAGTTCCGCTTGATTTTTCCCCCGGAACAGCGCCGTGTACAGGAACACATACAGCAGCCCGAAGAACGCCTGCGTCACCAGCCCGCCCAGCGCCGCCGCGCGGTACTGCGTCTCCTGCATAGCTTTGAGCCGGTAGAGGGAGAAATACGGCTTCCACGATGCAATCCACGTCTTCATAGCGCCATCTCCCGGTACATCCGCGCAATCAGCTCATCCACGTTCTGTTCCTCAATCGCCATTTCGTGCATTTTCCCTGCCGCCATCACCTGCCGCATGGTTTCGGACAAGTCGCCGTCTTTTTGCAGGGTAATTCGCCATGTATCGCCGTCTTTCACTGCGCCCTGCGGCAGCTTCGACGCATCCGCCGCGCCGTCGTAGGTGACGGTCAGCGTGTGCGCGGTGTCGTAGCGGTGCAGCAGGTTCGTCAGCGTGCCATCATAGAGCAGCTGGCCGTGTCCCAGCACCATCACCCGGCTGCACAGCGCGCGCATGTCCTCCATGTCGTGCGTCGTCAGCAAAATCGTCGTCCGGCGCGTCTCGTTTTCCACCCGCATGAACTCCCGCAGCTTCAATTTGCTCACTGCGTCCAGCCCAATGGTCGGCTCATCGAGGAACAGCAGCTCCGGCTCATGCAGCAGCGACCCGCACAGCTCCGCGCGCATCCGCTGCCCCAGCGACAATTGCCGCAGCGGCGACTGCATGATGTCCCCCAAGTCCAGCGCCGTCGTCAATTCGTCCAACCGATGCCGATAGCGCCCCTCGTCAATGCTGTAAATGTCGTGCAGGAGGTCGAACGAATCGCGAATCGGCACGTCCCACCAGAGCTGCATCCGCTGCCCGAACACTGCGCCGAGGCTGCGCACATGTGCCTTCCGCTCTGCCCACGGCGTGCGCCCATCCACCGTGCAGCTGCCGCTCGTCGGCGTCAGGATGCCCGTCATCAGCTTGACGAGCGTGCTTTTGCCCGCGCCGTTCGGCCCAATCAGCCCGACGAGTTCCCCGCGCCCAATGCGGAAGGATACGTCCCTGAGCGCCTGCACCTCGCGTGTTTCCCGCCGCCACAGGCGCGTGATGCCGCCATGCTCCGGCTTCTCCCGCCGGATGTATGTCTTTGTCAGCCCGTCTGTCACGATGAAAGGCGGATTTGTCCCCTGCTGTTCCATGCCTTGCCTCCTTTGGATGCGCGCACGTCAATTTTTTTGCCGACACCAAAAAAGCAGCGCCATCCTGCCGCGTTTTTCTTCGCGGGAATCGGACAGCGCTGCTCACTATTTTGGCAGATGTCGTGCTTTTTCGCACATCGGGAGTGTCATTATATCATCGGGTCGTTGTTCTGTCAATATCCAATCTGGGAAAAATCACCGCATCAGCTCGTACATCATGATGGCGGCGGCAATCGCGGCATTCAGGCTCTCCGCGCCGCCGCGCATAGGCAGGCGAACCCGGTGCGTCGCGGTCTGCTGCACTTGTTCGCTCACGCCGTTGCCCTCGTTGCCGATGATGAGGGCAAAGCGTTCCGCTACGCCCTGCCGCTCATAGAACGGCGTGCCGTCCAGCTGCGAGGACAGGATGCTGTACCCCTTTTCGCGCAGCTTCGTCAGTTCGCCGGGCAAATCGTCCGTCGTGCGCAGGTTCATGCGGAAGATGCTGCCCATCGTCGCGCGCAGCACCTTCGGGCTGAACACGTCCGCGCACTGATTCGAGAGCAGCACGCCGTCCAGCCCCGCCGCGTCCGCCGTACGGATAATCGTGCCGACGTTGCCGGGGTCCTGCACGCCGTCGAGGACGACGATGTGCTTCCCCAGCGCGCTTTGCTCCTTCATCCGCACGACGGCGGCGATGCCCTGCGGCGTTTTGGTGTCGCAGACCGCCGTAAGCACATGCTCCGGAAGCTCGTAAACCGGCATGGTCAGCCCGTCGGGGAGTTCCATGCCCTCCTGCACCAGCACTGTTTCCACGTCAAACGCGGATTTCAGCGCTTCTTCCACCATCTTGCGCCCCTCCACCAGAAAGCAGCCGCTTTCCCGGCGGCCTTTGCGGTCTTTGAGCGCCTTCCACGCGGCGACTTTCGGGTTTTTCAGGCTCGTAATGTGTTCCATGATGCTTCTCCCTTAGTTCGTGCCGCGGAAGCCCTTGCCGATGATTTCGCCCGTGTTCATAATCAGCACGAACGCGTGGGGGTCAACCATCTTGACGTACTTGCGCAGCATAATCGCCTCGTGGCGCTTCATCACCGTCATCAGCACCGTGCGGCCCTCGTGCGTGTACGCGCCTTCGCCATGCAGTTCGGTCGCGCCGCGCTTGAGCACGTTCGTAATATACTGCTCGATTTCGCGCGGTTTGGTGGTAATGATGTGGAAGTATTTATGCGTGTTGATGTTTTCCAGCACCATGTCCACCAGCAGGCTCTTTATCACCAGACCGAGGATGCAGAACAACCCGGTTTCCATGCCGAACGCGACGCATGCCATCAGGGTGATGATGAGGTCGCTGCACATCAGCGCGCGCCCGATGTTGAGGCTGGTGTACTTGCGCAGAATCATGGCGACAATGTCCGTGCCGCCGGAGGACGCGTCGAGGTTGAAGAGAATCGCCGAGCCGACCGCGGGCAGGCTGACAGCGAAAATCAGCTCCATGAGGGGCTGGGATGTCATCGGCGCGTTCATCGGAATGATGCGCTCCAGCCCCCACGTCAGACCCGACATCAGCAGGCTGACATACGTCGTGCGTCCGCCGAAGCCCTTGCCGAGCACAATGTAGCCGACGATGAGCAGCAGAACGTTGATCATCATGACGAAATCGCCATTGGTGAAATTCGGAATATAATGGCTCAAAATGACCGCCATACCGCTGACGCCGCCGGTGGAAAAATGGTTCGGAAACTTGAAGAAGTAGATGCCCAGCGTCATAATCACCGTGCCGAGCGTCAGCAATGCGTATTCCTTCACATTTTCCCGTACTTTTGCCTTCTGCATGAATTGCAACTTCCTTTCCCAGAGGCGCTGCCTCTGGATTCCGCCAAAGGGTCTTCGACCCTCTGGACTCCCTTTTTCGCGATTGAGTTGGTGACGCTTGCATACTATGCCCGCGTGTTTATTTGGGGAACGGACTTACCCCTTCAGGATTTCCTTCCCATACTTGCTCACCAAGCGGTCGCGGTCGGCATTCGCCAGCACCACCGTCAGTTCAAGCCCCGTATCCGTGTATTCCTCATTGATCACGCGTCCCAGCGGACGAATCTGCCCCACCAAGCCGAAGCGGTCAAACGGCAGCACGAACGTTACGGGCGCGTAGGTCTTTTGCAGCTGCTCCGCAATGCGCGCGTGCAGCTCCGCGATGCCCTCGCCCGTTTTTGCGCTCAACCGTACCGCGCCCGGAATCAGCATCGGCGCGCCCGCCTCATCGGTGTACAGGTCGCACTTGTTGATGACCTCAATGCGCGGCTGCTCCGTCGCGCCGAGGTCAGACAGCACCTGCACCACCGTGTCGTGCTGCTGCATGATTTCCTCCGATGCGCCGTCGTTGACGATGACCAGCACATCCGCCAGCACAGCTTCTTCCAGCGTCGAGCGGAAGGCGCTGACCAGCGCGTGGGGCAGCTTGCGGATGAACCCAACCGTGTCCACCAGCAGGAACGGCGTGTGCTCCGCCGTCTCGATGCGGCGGCTGACCGCGTCCAGCGTCGCGAACAGTTGGTCTTGCACATACACATCGCTGCCCGTCATCTGGTTCAGCAGTGTCGATTTGCCCGCATTGGTGTAGCCGACCAGCGCGACGACGGGGATTTCGTTCTTCTCGCGGCTCTTGCGGCGCAGTTCGCGCTGCTTTTCCACCGCATCCAAGCGGCGGCGGAGTTCCGTCATGCGCTCGCGGATGTGGCGGCGGTTCATTTCCAGCTTTGATTCGCCCGGCCCGCGCGTGCCGATGCCGCCTGCCAGCCGCGACAGCACCAAGCCCTGCCCAATCAGGCGGCTGGACTGGTATTGCAGCTGCGCCAGCTCGACTTGCAGTTTGCCCTCGGCGGATGATGCGCGCTGGGCGAAAATGTCCAGGATCAGCGTCGTGCGGTCAACCACCTTCACGCGCAGAATCTCCTCCAGATTGCGCGCCTGAATGCCCGTCAGTTCCTCGTCAAAAATGCACAAATCAGCTTCCAGTGCCTGACACTGCCGGCACAATTCATCCGCGCGCCCGCGCCCGATGAACAGCGCCGTATCCGGCTTATCCTTTTTTTGCAGGAATTGCCCCACGACCTCCGCCCCGGCGGTGTCCGCCAGGCGCGCCAGTTCATCCAGCGATTCCATGCTCTCGATGCCCATCAGCACAGCGCGCTCCTTGGCATGTGTGCCCTTCTCATCCGCCTCCCAGCCGACAATGCGGTCACTCTCGGTGATTTGCCGCATCCAGTCGCCATCGGGCGTCTTGTACCAGCGGACGGGCTCGTCCATCAGCAGATTCTGCTTCTCCACCAAAAACGCGCTCTGCACAAACGTCGGCTCGCCCTTCAAGCAGCCGATGGCGACCATTGCGTCATAGCGGAACGACCGCAGCGCCGACAAATCCACATCGGAGAGGCGACCGTCGCCATTGGGGTGGGTGTGGATGCAGCGGACGCAGCTCAGGCGCTGGGTGTTGCGGCGCAGGCGGTAGTCGCGCAGCTCCACGTCCCGATCAGTGCCGATGGACACGTCCACCACTTCGCCGTCGCGCGTAATGTACACCGCGATTTCCCGGTTCAGCACGCCCGTAAAACGCGCCAGCACCTGCATCAGCTCGTGCGGGAGGAACGTGTCCTCATCCACCTCATAATCGTATAATTGACCAAGCGCTTCTATCAGCGTATCGCGCACGCCGGTCACATTGCCATGCACCTGCTGTTTCATGATTGCTCCTTTGTCTGTCCCTTTTTCTCATGCCGAATCGGCTTCACGCGCTTACGCAGGCTGGTGAAGATGGAGTCCGCGCAGCCCACAATCAGGCACAAATAATAAGTGATAAACCGCCATACCAGCAGCGCGACGGACACCGTGCCGCCGGTAAAAACGCTGCCGAAGTAAACGAGAAATCCGCCCTCCTGCGCGCCGGACGCACCCGGCAGCGGCGTGTAGCTGGCGGACACGAACAGCAGGAACGAAACCGTCAGCACATGATACCACGGCGTGCCGGTCAAGTCCATGGCACGGTACACCAGCAGCGGCACGACCATCAGGCACGACATTTCCACCACCGAAATCACAAGCTGCGCCAGCAGGTGCATCGGGTGATGCACTAAATCCATCAGCGAACCGTGGAAATGCTCAATCGTCGTTTCGGCGGATGCCTGCCATTGCTCCGGCTTCTTGCAGATGTGGATTTTCGTCAGGAAGCGGATGCCCCACTGCACAATTTTCTCCACCCACGAGCGGTGGAACGTCACCAGCAGAATCGACGGCACACAGAAGGAATTCACCACGCAGCCCAGGATAATCAGCGGGATGACATTGCCCAAGTGCTCCGCCACATACACGCGGTTGCTCAGCCACAGCAGCAGCGTCATCACCACCAATGTCAGCTGATTGAAGAAATACCGCGCCGTCAGCGCCGATGTGGCCACACCCGCGGGAATCGAGCGCTGGCTCATCAGGTAAATCTGCATCGGCTGACCGCCGGACGAGCCGGGCGTGACATTCGCATAATAAATGCCCGCGAAGGAGAAATGCGTCGCCGTATTCAGGCTAACTTTGTACCCCTCCATCCGCAGGAAGGTGCACAGCCCCGCGCCCTCGGCATACACATAGCCGACCATCGCCAGCAGGCACAGCAGCAGCCACCGCTTGTCCAGCGTGAAAAGCACGTCCCATGCGTTCATCAGCTCCGGGTTGTTGAACGCAATCAGCACCACAACCAGCATTGACAGGAGGATAAAGCCAATGCTGAGAATCCTGCCCCATTTCTTTTTCTTCAAGGAAGGAGCCCCTTTCGTCGTAATCCCCGCCTATTGTACCACAAACCCGCGCCTTTCGTAAAGGGCAGGAAATGTCATTTTCGGCGGAGCAGGTGGGCATTTTCATGAGAATTTCATGAGAATGTTATAACCTCCGGCGGATGGATTGCGGGTCATGCGCCAGCCGAATCGCCGCGCGCTGCAATTTTCGCATCCACTTGGGCAAGGGATGACGCGCCTGCTCCGCGTCCGTCTGCATCAGGCGCCACTGCACCCGCGTCGTATCGCCGCCCGCCTGACCATCCAGAAAAGCGTTTTCCACCTCCGCACCCGCCTGAATCGCCCCCGTGTGCAAAAAGTGCTCAAACGCTGCGCAGCCATCCTGCGGACGGAAGTGCATATCCATCAGCCGCACTCCAAACGTATCCGCCATATCCGCAACGAACCGCATCGCGTCCGCCTGCATTTGCTGCACTGCCCTGCTTGGCGTATCCGTCTGCCCCAGCACCGCGCCGTGCGCGTCGTAGCCAATCGTCGCCGCGCCTCTTTCCAGCAGAAACTGCTCCCGCGCCACCCACGATACATACGGCGACGTGCCGTACAGCGTCCGGAACGGCACGCCCCGGCGCATCGGCAAATCGCTGTCAATGTGGGTGATGTACGCTGTCACGTCCGCCCCCGTCAGCCGCTGAATCACCGTTTCCGACCGCAGGTTGTACCCCACGTCGAACGTCGCGCATTTGCCCGCGAACATCGGCAGCAAATACGCCTTCGCATTCTTTTCGTACTGCTGATATTTTTCCGCGTCATACCCCTTTTCGCGGAAGATGCGCACGAAGTTCCACTGCGTCCGCGCATCCATCCGCTGATTCATCGGCATTTCCGCCGCCAGCGCCGTCTGCGCCCTCTCCGACGCAATCGGATGTAGGAGCGTCAGCAACGAATCCGGCGTGTGGGCGGTCATGTCGATGAGCAGCGGCAGGGACAGCAGGTCAATTGCTTTGGGAAATTGCAGGGGCAGCGCCGCCTGACGCGAAATGCGCACATAGCCCGTCTCCACCGGCAGATGCAGGACGCTGTTCAGCCGATCGAACGCCGCCTTGACGAAATACCCGTCCCGCGCCAGAAAATTCACCCGCGCATAGCCGTTTTGCCGTACCTCCCGCGCCAGCCACATCGCCTGACTAAACAGGTACGCCCCCAGCGCGGCATACCCCGGCGACGTGTTCCGCAGCTGCATCGCCTGAATCGCGCGCAGTCCCAGAAAGCGCTCGGCTTCATACGCGCCCGTGAAGGTCGTCAGGTGCGCGTAATTTTCCCGCAAAAACCGTTTTTGCTGATGGTTCAGCGGCTGTTCGCCGTCCGCCGGAATCCGCATTTTCTGCCGCAATTGCCGTTCCGTCTCGCACAGCGGCATGAGGTCAGCGCCTGCGATTTCGGACAATTTTCGATAGATTTCCGGCAGATTCTCCCCGCGAAACTGCCCCCGCAGCGCCGGAAAATCCACCTCGTCGGAGAGCGCCAGCAGTTTCCGCGCATCCGGCTGCATCAGCGCGTAGAGGTCGCTTTCGCAGAAAAGTGCGCTATTTTGATGGAATTTTTTCATCTTAATATACCTTTCAGTCGCCGCTGTGCTCGTCCATCATGCCGACAAATTCGCCCGCCGCCGTCCAGCGCGTCAGGGGCATTCCCGTGCCGGAGCGGAGCGGTTCGGGGTTCGGCAGTGCCGTCACGGGCAGCGCGCCGCGGCGTTCCGGGCGATTCTGCACGCGCAGGAGCGCATCCTCCGGGCAATCAGCCACGAAATACCGCACGCCCTCGCGGTATAGCCTCCGGCACAGCAGCCGAAGCGCCTTTTCGTCCGCCGCAGAGATGGGCGTTTCCAGCATCCGCCCCGGCATCAGCACGTCGCCGCGCAGGTCGGTTTCGGATTCGTACAGCCCCTTCACAAGCGCCGCGCCCATCTCCCACACGCAGCCGTTCATCACGCGCACATCCATGCAGGCGCGCTCCGTCGCGCTCATTTGCAGCGTTGCATTGCGAATCAGCATGATTTTCTGCCCTCCATGCTTTTCTTGCACCGTACAATTCGCCGCGCAGACGGCGTTTTCCTGCATAAAAACTCCGCCGGATGTTGAATCCAGCGGAGAAGAAACATTATTTTCCCCACAGCACAAACGCGCTGTTTTCGGGCCAAATCTGGGCGGTTTGGTTCGGGTTGTGGGACTGCGCCATCACTTTGGCATAGACATAGGCCTCGTAAAGCGTCACCTTGCTGTCCTTGTTCAGGTCGGCGTTCAGGGACGAAATTGCCGCGTTTCGGGCGAGGTTCCAGCCGTTGCCATAGCACAGGCCGTAGGTGAACAAGCCGAAATAGCGGTCGATTTTGCCGTCGCCGTTGCTGTCGTAGCCGGTGCTGACACTCTTTTCCTCGGAGCGGCAGGCAGTGATGACGTAATAGCCGCTCTTGGCGAAATTCGTGTCACCCGCACGGTCGATGAAGGCGGGCGCTTCCTCGCTGAGCAGTTCGCTGCCGTCCGCCGCCAGCACGACCGCTGTGCGGCTGACATCGCCGGAAAGCTGCTCATCATTGGCGAAGAGGTTGACCACCTGACTGTTGAACGCGGAGGACGATACCTGCGTCATCGTGCCGTCGCGCGCAATGAACTGCCCGGAGTGGCACGCGTCAATGATGATGACCTTCTTGCCTGGAATCTTGTCCAGCTCGGTTTTAAGGCGCGCAATCGAGACATACGTCTGGAACGTACCGACCAGCGCGGCATGGTAGCTCGTCGGATTGCCGTCCGCGCCGACGCTGTTCGCGCCGTGGCCGGAGTAGTAGAAGAGCGACACGTCGTTGTAGCTGGCATTCCCGAACGTCGAGGAAATGCTGGAGAGAATCTCCTCGGCGCGGATGTTCTTCTTCACCGTCACGCTGTACGGTGTCGCGGTCATGCGGCCGAGCATGGTGCGCATCCCGTCCACGTCGTTATCGCAGCCGGGCAGTTCGTTCGATTCGCCGGTATAGGTGTTGCCAATCAGCAGTGCGCGGTATGTGCCGACGGTCTCCTGATGCGTGTACGCCAGCTCATCCGACCAGTCGCCCACGCTCACGTCGCCGTTGGAGAAAATGCGCACCGGGCGCACGCGGTAATAGTACGTTCTGCCCAGCACAGCGCTGTTGTGGTAGCCGTAGGCGTTGCTGACGCGCCCGTTCGCCTTGGGCGTGCCGCCGGGCGTGGTGGAAATATACACATCATACTTGTTCGCACCCTCAGTCGCCGCCCACGAAATGCGGACGCTGTTTTCCTGCGCGGACACCGCCGTCAGCCCGGTCGTCTTGGGCAGCCACACGCCCATGCCAATGTCGCCCTTGAGCGAGAAGCAGCGCCATCCCTGCGGCTGGGCGAGGCGGAAGGAGTAAACGAAGTAGTAGTACACTTCGCCGGGCTTCATCGTGGTGTCGATGTAGGTGGTCGCGGTGTCCTCGGAGACCATCAGCTTGTGATAGCCCGTTTCGTGGAAGCCGCGGCGGTAGATGACGTAGCCCATCGCGCCGGGAATGGCATCCCACGTCAGCTTGAGGCCCGTTTCCGTCCACTCGTAGTCAATGAACGACGGCGTTTCCATCGGGCTGCCGACCATGCGGTTGCTCGACGGCAGACCCGTAATCACATCGCCGCTGTTGAGCTTGCGCTTGGGGATAACGAGGAAGTCATACGTCTCGTTGAAGGAAATATCGCGGATGTCGCACAGGCTGCCCGTGAGGTCGGTGCGGACAATCTTGTAGTCGTCCGCGTCGTGCAGGGACATGGCAACATCGTAGTGCGTCGCGCCTGCAACGGGTGTCCAGTTCAGGCGGATGGTGGAGGTATCCTTTCCGCGCGGGTCGGCAATCACGACATCGCCCAGCGCGATATACGGGAAGGACATCGACTGCGCGCCCTGACTGACCTGCTGTCCGCCCACGACATACAGCGCCTGAATACGGTAGTAGTAGACCGTGCCCATGCGCGGGGTGGTGGTGGAATAGGTTGTGCCGCTGCTCTGCCCAAGGAGCGAATATTCGCTGCCCCATGCGGGCTTGTAGTAGATGGCATAGGCATTCGCGCCCTCCACCGCCGTCCACTTGAGGGTAATGCGGCCGCTGCGCTCGTAGGAGGCGGAAATGCCCGTCGGCTGCTCCAGCGCGCGCCCGATGATGAGGTCATCAAGTTCATCCGGCGCGATGGAAATCGTCGGTTCGGGGATTTCGGTGGCATTCGCCTCGGTCGGGGCGGGGGTAGCGGTCGGCGCGTCCGTCGCGGGGACGGGGGTGTAGTCCGAAATGATTTCGTCCGTCGGCGCTTCGGTCGGATTTTCGGTGATTTCCGGCGGATTGGTGGCTTCCGGTGCGGCGGTCGGCTGCTCGGTAATTTCCGGCACTTCGGTCGGTGCGTCCGTCACTTCCGGCGGATTCGTCGGGGCATCCGTCACTTCGGGAACATCGGTCGGGGCTTCGGTCGGAACGTCCGTCGGCGCGTCCGTCACTTCCGGCGGATTGGTGACTTCCGGCGTGGCGGTCGGTTCTTCCGTCGGCTGTTCCGTCGGCGCGGGCGTTTCCTTCTGCTCCGGATGCACTGGAATCGGCGCAAGCAAATGTCCGTGCGCCGCCATCAGGTCGTCCTCCGGCTTGCGGGGAATCGCGTCATATGCAGCGGTCTGCTCGTCCGTCAGCATTTCGGTGCTGCTGGTCTTGACCCACGCCGTGCGCACAATCACCCCATCATAGAAAGCAATCCGCACCGCGCGTTTGCTGTCCGTGCGCGCCTCGGCGTAAACCGTGCCGGACACTTCGGTCACATCCGCGTCGCCCGTCAACTGCTGATTCGCGTAGAGCTTCGCGCCGCTGCGGAGGGTCGCCAGTCCCGGCACAAACACGTCCTCGTCCGGCGTGGCGGTCGGGGCTTCGGTGGGAGCGTCGGTCGAAATCGGCGTTTCCGTCGGCGCTTCGGTGGGGATTTCCGTCGGAATTGCCGTATTTGTCGGTTCTTCCGTGGGAATTTCGGTCTGAATTGGCGTTTCCGTCGGCGCTTCGGTGGGGATCTCCGTCGGAATCGGCGTATTCGTCGGTGCTTCCGTGGGGATCTCCGTCGGATTCGGCGTATTCGTCGGCGTTTCCGTGGGAATCGCCGTCGGGGCTTCCGTCACAGCCGGTTCTTCCCCGATAATCTCCTCTATCTGCGTGCCGTCTGCCGCACTCGGCGCATCCTCCGCCAAGGCGGGGGCAGCCATCATCAGCAGCAGCGCCAGCATCAGCGCCCCTGCGCGGCGAAATTGCTTCTTCATCAGCAAACCTCCTCGTTCAAAATCGTGGTTTATTCCTTTTTATTATATAGCAGCCGCTTCCAAAGGTCAAGCAATGCAGCATGAATGTTACAATTCGCAGAAAAATCGTAAAAAAGTCCGCAGAAAAATTCGCGCTGTCAGGCAAAACCCCTTGACAGGTGCGGCAAAATCGTGTATCATATATCGGTGTCAACGGAAAATGCTTGACAGCAAGGAGCGCTGACATGGCACAGGACGAAATCAGCAAGAAAGTCGAGCTGAATTGGCTTTCCGCGTTCTATGGCGGATTGCTGACCGACAAGCAGCGTCAGGTGCTCACCCTGCACTGCGAGGAGGATCTGTCGCTGACGGAAATCGCGCAGGAGGTCGGCATCAGCCGTCAGGGCGTGCATGAACTGCTCACCCGCGCGGCGCGGAAGATGTTCGAGATGGAGGAAAAGCTCCATGTTGCCGCCCGGTTTCAGCGCGTGGAGAACGGGCTGGAAAAATGCCGGGCGATGATGCGCGAGGGCCGCTATGGCGACGCGGAGCGCATGATTGACGCGCTGATTCGCTTTGATCAGGAGGAAAACAATGGCCTTTGAGGGCTTGACAGAGAAATTGCAGGGCGCGCTGCGCAAATTGAGCAGCAAAGGCAAGCTGACGGAGGATAATGTCAAGGAGGGTATGCGCGAGGTGCGCATGGCGCTGCTTGAAGCGGACGTCAACTATGCCGTCGCCAAGGACTTCATCAAGAAGGTCACGGCGCGCTGCGTCGGCACGGAAATCACCGGCACGCTGAGCGCCTCCCAGCAGGTCATCAAAATCGTCAGCGAGGAAATGACCCAGCTGATGGGCGGCGAAAACGCACGCCTGACATGGTCGTCCGGCCCGCTGACGGTCTACATGCTCTGCGGCCTGCAGGGCGCGGGCAAAACCACGATGGCAGCCAAGCTCGCCAACTATCTGGCAAAGCAGGGCAAAAAGCCGATGCTCGCCGCGTGCGACATCTACCGTCCCGCCGCCATCAACCAGCTGCAGGTCGTCGGCAAGCAGGTCAATGTGCCGGTGTATGAACACGGCACGCAAGACCCGGTCAAGACTGCGCTGGAAGCCGTCGAACGCGCCCGGTATCTGGGCCGCGACGTGCTGATTATCGACACTGCCGGCCGCCTGCACATCGACCAGGAGCTGATGGACGAGCTCGTCCGCATCAAGGAAAATGTGCATCCGCAGGAAATCCTGCTGGTAGTCGACGCCATGACGGGTCAGGACGCGGTCAACGTCGCCCAGACCTTTAACGAGAAGCTGGACATCGACGGCGTAATTCTGACCAAGCTGGACGGCGACACCCGCGGCGGCGCGGCATTGTCCGTCCGCGCGGTGACAGGCAAGCCCATCAAGTTCAGCGGCACGGGCGAAAAGCTCTCGGAAATCGAGCCTTTCCACCCCGACCGCATGGCAAGCCGAATCTTGGGCATGGGCGACGTGCTGACGCTGATTGACAAAGCCTCCGAAGCCTTCGATCAGGAGGACGCGGAGAAGCTCGCCAAGAAAGCCCGCACCGCTGATTTGACGCTGGATGACTTCCTCGACCAGATGCAATCCATGAAGAAGATGGGCGGCATCAAGTCGATGCTGGAAATGCTGCCGGGCATGTCCGGCAAGGACATCGACGTGGACGAAAACGCCATGAAGAAGCCCGAAGCCATCATCCGCTCCATGACGCCGAAAGAGCGCCGCAATCCCGGTGTCCTGAACGCCAGCCGCCGCAAGCGCATCGCCGCTGGCTCCGGCACGACCGTGCAGGACGTCAATCAGCTGATCCGCCAGTTTGATCAGGCGAAGCAGATGATGAAGCAGGTAACGCAAATGAAGGGCAAAGGCCGCATGAGAATGCGCTTCCCCGGAATGCGGTAAAGCCTGCGCACTCCCCTACTGCGTGGTATCATATAAATTGCTTATATGATTTCCATATAAATAACTTTCCTGAACATATTGAGGAGGAACAAACCAATGTCCGTGAAGATTCGTCTGAAGAGAATGGGTATGAAGAAGAAGCCCTTCTACCGTGTCGTCGTTGCCGACATCCACTCTCCCCGTGATGGCCGTTTCATCGAAGAAATCGGCTACTACAATCCCATGGTGCACCCCGCTGAGGTGAAGGTGGACGGCGAGCGCGCGAAGTACTGGCTTACCTGCGGCGCTCAGCCCACGGATACCGTGCGCGTGCTGCTGAAGAAGACCGGCGTCATCGAGAAGTAAGGGACTCCCTCTGCAAGATGGATCGGTGCGGTTTTGCCGCATCTGACAGCCGACAGGCAGAAAGGACGCCCTATGCGCGAATTGCTCACCTTTGTGGCGCAGTCTCTGGTCGATCATCCCGATCAGGTCGTCGTCCGCGAAACGGAAGGCCCGGAAGCCGTCATTCTTGAGCTGAGCGTGGCTGAAGATGACATGGGCAAGGTCATCGGCAAGCAGGGACGCATCGCGAAGGCCATCCGCACGGTGGTCTCCGCTGCGACTGCCAAGAACAGCAAGCCTGTTTTTGTCGAAATTCACAAGCCGGAAGACGACGAAGCTCAGAACTGAACGTAGGCGTGGGAGCAGTGATGTTTCCACGCCTCTTTTAGATTTCGCCGCTGCGGTGCCCCCTGCATAAACACGCGAACACTGTATGCAATCGCGCACAACTCAATCGCGCGAAAGGGTCAAGGGGCGACGCCCCTTGCGGAGTCCAGAGGCAGCGCCTCTGGTGGAAAGGTTATTATAGATGAACGAATACCTGATGATTGGGGAAGTCCTGAAGCCGCAGGGCGTTCGCGGCGAAGTCAAAATCAAGCCCTACGCCGCCGATTTGGAGGCGTTCCATGACTGGAAAACCCTCTACCTCCACGACGGCGCTTCTTATCAGCCCATCAAGGCTTCCTGCTCCCGCGTCCACGACGGCTTCGCGTATGTCACCCTTGGCGACTGCAAAACCATGGACGACGCGGAGAAGCTGCGCGGACAGAAGCTCTACATCGACCGCGCCCACGCTCTCTCCCTCGCGGAGGACGAGGTGTACATCAGCGACCTGATCGGCTGCGCTGCGGTGGATGAAACCGGCGCCTCCCTCGGCAAGCTGACGGACGTGCTCCAGCACGGCGCGGTGGACGTGTACGTCTTCCAGTCCGACAAGGGCGAATGGATGGCGCCCGCGCTCAAGGCGGTTTTCCCGGCGGTGGACGTGCAGAACCGCATCATCCGCGTCGTGCACGAAAAACTGGACGAGGTGGCCGTCTACAATGAGTGAAGCGCCCGCGATGAAAATCACCATCCTGACCATCTTCCCGGAGATGTTTGAGAGCGTGCTGAATTCCAGCATTCTGGGGCGGGCGCGCGCGCAGGGCATCCTTGATATCCGCTGCGTGGATATCCGTCCCTTCTCCGACCGCAAGCACAAGAACACCGATGATTACCCCTTCGGCGGCGGCGCGGGCATGGTGATGCTGGCACAGCCGATTCTGGACGCGATGCACAGCGTGACGGGCGATGATTTCCAAGGCCGCCGCATTTATCTCGGTCCGCGTGGACGGACGCTGTCAACCGCCGTCGCCCGCGAGCTGGCGCAGGAAAAGGAACTCGTGCTGCTCTGCGGCCACTACGAGGGCGTTGACCAGCGCGCGCTGGACACTTGCATTGACGAGGAAATCAGCATCGGCGACTACATCCTCACCGGCGGCGAACTGGCGGCGATGGTGCTGACAGACTGCGTGGCGCGTTTCATTCCGGGGGTGCTGGGGTCTGCCGAATCGCCGGAGGAGGAATCGTTCTCCGACGGGCTGCTGGAATATCCGCAGTACACGCGCCCGCGCGAATTGAACGGCATGGAAGTGCCGGATGTGCTGCTGTCCGGCGACCACGCGAAAATCAAGGCATGGCGGCGCATTGAGTCCCTCCGCGCGACGAAGCGGCACCGCCCGGATTTACTGGCATCCGCCGAACTGACCGACAAGGAAAAGCGTCTGCTGGAGGAATTGTGATGTTTTTGCGGAAACTCTTGGTCATCGTTGTGCCGCTGGTGCTGTGCGGGCTTTGCGTGTTCTTCCTGCCGCTGCTGGGCGGGTTTGGGCTGTGGTCGGACTTGCTGCAGGGGCTGATTCTCGGCGCGCTGCTGGCGCTCCTGCTGCCGCTTTCCGGCGCATCCCGCCGCAAGGAGCCGTTCGCGACGCTGCTCGTTGTGCCGATGATTGTGCTGATTGTCCTGCTGGCGCTGCAGCTCATGCGCGCGCTCGGCGTGGCGCTGCCGTTCCAGCCCGTGAGCGGCTGCACAATGATGATTGAATGCACGTTTCTTTCCTTCATGACCGTGCAGGCGATTCGGACGAAAACCTGATAGACGGGGCATCCCAAGCGGAAGAGAAAGCCATTCGCTTTTTCTCCCGCTTTTTTTCATGCCCTCTTGACAAATCCGCACGACAAGTGTATAATTCATTTTGACAAGGATAATTGTCATCAAGGCAAGCAAAATTGTCAGACGGAGGTGCTGTATGGTACTGCGAAATCGCTTGAAGGTATACCGGGCAATGCTGAATGTCAATCAGCAGGAAATGGGGCGCTTGTGCGGCGTATCACGGCAGACAATCAGCCTGATTGAGCGGGGGGACTATTCGCCGTCCGTCACCCTCGCCCTGACGATTGCGAAAGTCTGCGGCGCATCGGTGGAGGAAATTTTCTACTTGCAGGAGGGAACGGAACATGAAGAATGACGAAATCAGGGCTGCGAATCGTAAGGCGCTGCCGAAATTTCTACTTTTTACCCTCGTCTGTGCCGTGATTGGCGGCATCGCGGGTTACTGCGCCGCCCGATACGGGCTTGACCAGCTGTCCGGCGTTTTGGCGGACGCGAGCGCATTCTTCGGCACGCGCATCGCCCCATGGCTGATGGTGGCGTTGGCAGTCGTCACGCCGGCGGTCTGCATTCCGATGTACCGGCACGCCAAGGCGCTGTTGGCATCATGGGACGGCGAAGATGAGGACACATCAAGCGTCATTGACGGCAAGCTGTCCGCCGCTCTCTGGCTATCCAGCGCCAGCCTCGTGCTTGCGTTTTTCCTGATTGCGGCGACGTATTCCGTCGGCTTTGCGTCGTTCGACAGCTGGGAAAGCACGGTTCTCATCTTCATTGGCATTGCGGCGTTCCTTGCCATTCTGGTGGAATCCATCCTGATTCAGCAAAAGTGCGTGGATGCCGCCAAGCAGATGAGTCCCGAAAAGAAAGCGTCCATCTACGATTTGCAGTTCCAGAAAAAGTGGGTTGACGACTGCGACGAAGCCGAGAAAATCATGATTGGCAAGTGCGCTTTCAAGGCGTATTCCGCCGTCAATCGCGTCTGCGCGATTGCAGCGATTGTGCTTGCCATCTGCGCGCTTGTATTCGGCATCGGCTTCCTGCCTTCGCTGGCGGTGTGCATCATCTGGATGGTTAATCTCTCTGTTTACTGCAAGGAAGCCATGCGTTACGCCAAGGCGGGCAATAAAATTTTCTGATGGACGCCGGGAGGACATACAATGGAAACTTTTCTTCCCCTTCTCATCATCCTGTTTCTCGTCATTTTTCCGCTGTTCGCGCGGCGAAAGCGGGCGGCGGCGGTCAGGCAGTTTCTGAATCGGAAAAAGCAAAATAAGGAGAGCAACGAAATGAAAGAACTGGCAAAACGGCTGATTGGCGAAGATTGCATCATCTACACCATTACCTCGGAGAGCGGCAGCATACAGGGCGTGCTGAAAGAGGTTGAAGATGGCGGACTGGTCATCGAGAAGACGACGGGCGAGACGGAAATCGTCAATCTGGATTTCGTCACCCGCATCCGGGAATATCCGCGCAAGAAAAACGGCAAAAAGAAGAGCATCGTGGTGGATTAAATCGTAAATATTCCGTGAACGGGAACATTTCGCGTTTTTCATTCGTTGGATGAGTGGAAACCCTAAAATATTCCGCAAAAGGAGTTGATTTCCCATGATGAAGTTTATGAAGCGTGCCTTGTCCCTGCTGATTTCGGCAATGCTGCTGCTGGGCTGTTTCGCCCTTGCGGAGGAAACGCCGCTGCTGCCGATTGCCATCGTGTCCTACGACCTGACGGACGAGGCGACAACCGCCGCGCTGTCCGCCCTCATCGAGCCGAAAGAGAACGCCCTGACCCGCTGGGAGCGCGTTGTGCTGTCCGACGGACGCGAAGCGTGGGTCATCTGCCAGTTTGACCAGACGACCATGTCCAACGCATGGAGCCGCGTCATCGACGCCGAAACGCAGGAAGTCCTGCAGGAGGACACGACCGACACCGGTTTCTTCGCTACCGCGCAGACCCGCTGGGAGAGTGCAAAGGGCATCTATGCGCTGTGGAGCATTCAGGACAAGATGCTCTTTGACCGCCTGTACGCCATGGCGCCCTGCTACGGCGAACCCGTCGAGGGCGATTTGACGCAGGAGGAAGCCCTTGCCGCTGCGCTGAACGTGACCGGCCTGACCGCCGCGGATTACGACGCGGTCGGCTACGGCTACATCATGGGCAGCAGCGAGCAGAACGGCACTTGGCAGGTGTTCTTCGTGAAAGGCAGCGAAGTCGTCTCCACGGTGAACCTCGACGCGCGCGACGCGACGATTCTGCTGGTTGAGCCGGACGAAGAGGGGAACGGGTAACAGAAATTGAGCCGCCGAACCTTGCGGAAAATGCAGGGCTGGGCGGCTCATTGTGCAAATGGCAGGAGAATTACACGATGCGAAAAATGTTAGCTTGTTTTCTTGCCCTCCTGATGTGCTGCACGGGCTTGACGGCGTTTGCCGAATCCTTGACGCTGCCGGAAGTGCTGCCGAAATCGTATTTTCTTGAGGCTGCCCAACAGGATTATCCGGATTGGCAGATTCGCAGAGCATCGTACTACATTTCTGGGCGCTATGAGGGCGAATCGGCACGGTATATAGAAATTTCCATCTACCGAATCACCGATAGCGCCATTGAATTGCTGGAATTGTCTACGCTCATCAACCCGATTCGCGAAGGCGATGACGTGTCTTGGTCTGTCTCTGCGCTGATTCCGGTGGAAATCGTCTCCGGCGCAGCGGACGACCTGTGCGCCATGACTGCGGAAGAAATCTTCTATGACGGCATCGGAGCATCGTTTACTAATGCGGCGCGGAATCTGCTTGTCCCCAGCCTGCGTGCGGCGGATGAGAGCGTCACCCAGCTCCTGTCCTGCTCGAAGTTCCTGTTCTGCATCACGGAGAACAGCGCCGGGAAGAGCATTCTGCGCATTGCCGAGTGGGACGGCAGCAGCTACGCGAATGTTGTCGCCACTCGACCGCAGCCGCACCTGAACTTCCTTCCGGCGCACTCCTACGACGGGGAAATGGAGCTTTGGCTGAGCGAGGACGCGGTGGTCTATCCCCGCTATGACGCGGAGGTCGGGTGGCATATCAATCACTTCTTCATCAATGACTCAAATCTCGTCGTTTTCCAGAATCGCATTATCGAAGGGGAGATTGAGGAATGGTATCAGGACAACAATTCGGAGCATTACGGTCGCCTCACCCTTCCCCATTCTCTGACTGAGGTGGATTTTGCCACCTTCCCGCAAACGCTTGACGAAGTTCTCGCCTACATGGACTACACAGACGTCGCCTGCACCGCGCACGATGACACGCCCCTCTACGCCGCCCCGGATGGCGGGGTACTGGCGTACTGCTACACGCGCGTGCCGATGGTGGTCATCAGCGAAAGCGGCGACTGGCGCGAAGTGCAGCTTGGCGGCGACGCGGACGGGCTGCGCTGCTGGGTGCGTGCGGCGGATTTGGCGTTCGGCGCGGACACGGAGAACGTGGTCTGCACCTTCCCCACGCATGAGGAAGTTGATAGGGCGCAGGAGGCGGTGTCCTTCAGCGGCAAGGCGCTTCCCTTGGCGAAAGGCTGCGCATGGTGGATGATTGGCACCATGGCAGATGGCGATTATCTGATGATGTTCGCGGATAACGAGGAGATATTCGTGGGCACAGCCCTGCCATCGGCGTTCAGCGGGATTGGGCAAACGGAGGATGACGACGATTGGGATGACGAGGATGACGATTGGTGAATAAAATTGGGGTCAGCGGCTTAATAGGCTGCTGACCCTGTTTTGTAGTTATCCTCATTTCGCGAAATACATCTTTTCTTCCATCGTAAACGGTGTATCCTTCTGCACCTTCTCCCAAATCCGAACCCAATCTTCCCCTTCCGCCAACACCGGTCGGAAGTCATTCATGCCCTCCGCGGCTCGTCCACTGGTCAAAATCGGAATCACATCCACCTCACACCCGACGTACTCCTCCCCCTTGAACCGCAGCCGTACCTGCGCGACCATTGCATCAAACGTCGTCAAATCATGCGTTCCGCCGAACATCAAGTTCCCAAAGCTATAAAACACAACCGCGCCACCCACGCTGGTCAAGCCCTGCACGACGTGCGGGTGATTGCCAACCACGATATCCGCGCCCGCGGCGACCGCCCTATACGCCATTTCCTGCTGGAGGGCGTTGTGCTTATCATCGTACTCCGTGCCCCAATGGCAGCTGTACACAATCACGTCGCAGCCCTGCTCGCGCAAGCGGTTGATGTCACGGGCAATCACAAATTCGTCGTTCTTGTAGGTGGTTTCACGGCAGCCCGCGAAGCCGATTTTGTGCCCGTTTTTCTCCCAGACGTAGGTATACCCATAGCCGCTGAAGGGCATCCCCGCGTCGATGAGCGCTTGGCGTGTGGATTCCTCGCCCGCCGTACCATAGTCGCCATGGTGGTTGTTGGCAATGTTGACCTGCTCAATCGACCCCTGCCAGAGTGCTTCGGTGTAGCCCGGCAGCCCGCGGAAGCGCCACAAGCGGCCGGTCTGTTCGCCCTTGCCGTCCTCCTTGAGCGCGCATTCAAGGTTGATGAAGGTCATGTCGTCGCTGGCGAACAGGCTTTGCATGCTGCTGAACGGGTATGCCATGCCGTATTGATTGAGGTATGCCGGCAGACTTTCGGGGTCGTTCCACCAGTATTCGCGCGTTCCCAGCACGGCGTCCCCGCCGAGGGTCAGCACGAGTTCGGTTTCATCGGCGGATAAAGCCGGCACGTCGGTCGGCGCGGTCACATCCGCCTGCACCTTATCGCTGACGGCGGCAGCTTGCAGCGTGCGATTCTCCGGGTCATCGAGGATGAACAGACGCGTGCCGTAGGGCAGGTGTGTCCATAAGTAGTAGACGTTGACCCCGGTTGCATCCACCGCGCGCGGAATGCGGACGCACCCGTGCGAGCCCTTCTGCCCCAGCACCGGCTCTTGGTCGGAGAAGTCCTTCTTCGTGCGCTGCGCCTTGTAGCCCAGTTGGTGGATGAGGTTGCCGCCGTCGTAGCGGATGGCGTACTCGTAGTGATAGCCGCTGTCCTCGAAGTCGCTGACGCGTTCGACGGTGATGAACGCGCCTGCCGCCGTTTCGCGAATCAGCCGATTCTTGCCCGCCAGCCCGGTCGAAATCGTCAGCGTCGTGATGCACTTGCCGCGATAGAACACCTTCATCCGCTGCGTCCGCTTGTCCACCACCAGCCCGAAATCGCTGTTCGGCGTGACGGTTTTGAGCCGTTTCATCGGCACCCAGCCCTCGATATACCCGCCGGATTCATGCTGCCACGCGCCGATGTACGCCCAGCCGCCCTCAACCTTCATGACCTCGATGCCTTGGCTCTGCCCGTGGAGCGTCCCCAGTGCCTTGCCATTCGTCGAAGGCTTGTCATACACCTTCTGATGGCTGACCGCCGCAATGTCCACCACGACGCTCGGCTTCATCATCATGTCCCACATTGCCGCGTCGTCCATGTCCCACGTCGGCATGATGCTGCCCGTTTCCGCCACTGGAATGACGGGGCGCGCGCCTTCCTTCACCGTCACACGCACATCGCGCACATACGCCGGGTTGCTCTCCGCGTAGAAGCGCAGCAGGTAATCCCCTTCCGCCACTTTTTTGCCCTTCACGCGCCCGTTCCAGCTGACTTTCGTCGTGCTGCCGAACGTCTTTTTTAGCGTGTCGAGCTTCGTGTTCAGGTCATCCGCCGCGTAAATATCCATGACGACCGCGCCCGTGCGCACCGGCTTGGCTTCGCAGAACCAGTCGTCCGTGTCCAGATACAGCGTATCGCTGCTGCGGAGCGCGAAAAGCAGCGCCTGCTTCGCCTTGCCGACCGTCACGTTGATTTGCGTCTCCTGATTTCCGCGCGCCGTCACCAGCAGCGCGTGCAGCGTGTAGCTTCCCGACGGCAGACGCTCCTCGTTTTCACCCAGTCCGTCCCACATGAACGTCGTCGTGCCGCGCTTTGCTTCCCGCGTGATGGTGCGGTACGTTCCGTAGTTGTCGCTGAGCGTCAGCGTCAGGAGACCCGTCTGGTCGGTTTCCACCGTAATCTGGTTTTCGTCGAACCCGATGATGTCCTTCTCCACCCGCACTTGAAAGCCCTCTGCTTGTGCGCTTCCCACCAGCGCCAGCAGCAGCAAAATGCCCAGCAGCAGTCCTTTTCTCCACACGTTGCCTATGTTCACGATTGCGTCTCCTTTTCTCTCTTCCTCAACCCAAAATCCCGAAAAATCGGATTTTGTCATTTTCCCTCTTGACAAATCACTTGTCGTTTGGTATAATTATTCTTGCGCTTGCGGCCGTGGCGGAATTGGCATACGCGCACGTTTGAGGGGCGTGTCCAGCAATGGGTACGGGTTCAAGTCCCGTCGGCCGCACCAAAACCTTCTGAGTTTTGCTCGGAAGGTTTTTTTGTGCGCTCTTTTTCTGCCTGAACATCAAATTTTCCTCCATTCTCACGATTTTCCGCGCCCATCGGTATTCCCTTTGCTCCGATAGAAATCAACTAACAGTAGTGTGCACCCGAAGGGGTCAAGGGGGCGATCGCAGACTTCGTCTGTTTCCATTGCCCCCTTGTCGCCGCCGCAGCGGCGATTCCCCCTGCAACAAAAAAATCAAGCAGCAAAAGCGCAAAAAGCAGACTGCCCTGCTCACTCCCGCACGGGGAGTGGAATCGCCCACGCCATATCCGCGCTGTCCTCCCCCGTCTGCGGTGCAAGATACACCTGCTCCGGATACGCATCCTCGTGCGAAAATACATAGTCCGCAACACCGCTGCCAACGCCCCAGTTGCCTTCGCCATAGCCAAGACTCGCCCGCAGCGGCTTCCCGTCCGCATCCACCAGCGTTAGCCCATACACCCATGACCCGACCATGTCCACGTCATCAAAGGGCATCACCGTGCCATCCGGGAATACATACCCTTCGCCGTTTTCGGCGCGGAACGCTTCCCGCTGCGCGTCCGAAATCTCGAACCGCACCGTCACATACAGCTTCACCGGCGTGTCGTCCGCCGATTCCACCCACGCCGCCGTGCCGTCGGGCAGAACGACCCGCTCGCCGTCCGCGTAGTGCGTCACGGGCGCGTCGCAGTTCAGCGTGAACGAAACAAGGCCCGCGTCCGGCTTGCGGAATGTGCCGTCCTCCTTCAGCATCGACTGCCACATTTCGTAGTCGTAATGCTGCTTTTCGCCAATCGGCAGATCAATCTGCACATCGCCCGACAGGAACACGCCGACCTGATCCAGCCGATACATTTCGCTCACGACAATTTCGCCGTTCTCGTCGCCCGCCCACGTTTCGCCGCCGGATAGCCCCGGCATATCGACGTTCTGCCCGTTTAACCACAGGTTGTCCGTCCACCAGCCAACCGGCGCGTGGTCAAACGCGGTGATTTCCTGCTCGTTCAGCATCCGCCGCCCGGTATCCACGTTCGTTTCGCCCAGCAGGTGGTCGCAGCTCATGTCGCGGATGGAATAGCGGACATACAGCGTCATTCCGTCATAGACCGCTTCTTCCACGCGGACGCGGTAGCCGTTTGTCTCCACCTCCGCCAAATCGTGCGCGATGTACGCCGATGCCTGTGCGCTCGGCTCAAAATCCTTGCCCCAGAACACTTCCAGCAGCCGCGGATTCGCCGTCGTCGCGACTGCCAGTCCACCCAGCAGCCCCAGCGTGATGAGCATCACCAGCAACATCCGCCGAAATCGTCCACCCTGACGAGGCACATGGCGCGGACGGCGCGGTTTCTCCGCCGCCTCCACCGAAATCGGCAGTTCGGTGCCGTCAAACGGCTCGTCCTCCATCTGCCCAAACGCCGCCAGCATCGCCTGATGGAAGCGCTCCGGCACTTCGCCCGTGTCCTCTTCCAGCAATTTCTTCATCTGCTCGTCCGTCACGTTTCCACCTCCCTCAGCAGCGTTTCCATCCGCTTTCTTGCGTGCATCAGCCGTGTTTTGACCGTCCCCTCCGGGATGTCCAGCATTTGCGCGATTTCCGGCACACGCCAGCCGTCCAGATAATGCAGCGTCATGCAGACGCGCATCTGCGGCGTTAGTTCCGCCAGCGCGTCCATCACCGCCATATGGTCGATGGCGTCGCTCTGCGGCGCGGGCATCTCTTCGGGGATGTCCGTCAGCGTCGTGCGCTGCTTCCGCCGCAGCAGTTCTGTGCAGGTGTTCGCCACAATCCGGCACAGCCAGCTCCGGAACGCCGCCATATCTCGCAGCGTGCCGCGCTTCTGCCACGCCCGCAGCAGCGCCTCCTGCACCGCGTCCTCGCAGTCGCTTTCGTTGCGAAGCATCGCGTAGCTGATATGGTACAGCAGCTTCTCGATTTTCAGCGCTTCCGTCTGAAACGTGCGCGCATCCACCGCCGCACCTCCTTCCATTTGTTCTCCGATATATAGACGTTTGAGCGCGCCTTTTCGTTCACTGATTTTTGAATTTCTTTGCCGTTTTTTCGCGGATTTTTCTCCTCCGCTTGCATTTCCGCCCGCATTGCGCTACAATATCCGAAGGGGTCAAGGGGGCGACCGCAGACTTCGTCTGTTTTCATTGCCCCCTTGCCGCCTCCGCAGACGCGATTCCCCCTGCCCCGGAAAAATTCCATTTGGGAGAATAGCATCCCAAAATCCCAAAACAATGAGGTACTTGCGCATGGCACTGAAAGAGAAAGCCCTCCGTCGCTTAGGCGAAAAGCTCACCGCCGCAAACATCCCCTTTGCCGCCGGCGGCG
>ENA-OPEC01000346-OPEC01000346.1-human-gut-metagenome-genome-assembly--contig:-NODE-346-length-40923-cov-8.446437_pt1 | contig 40923 bp, 38 predicted proteins | sample MGYA00241622_ERZ501507 | MGnify/ENA primary metagenome ERZ501507 (study PRJEB25962, sample SAMEA2042582) | human gut metagenome | biome: human gut; feature: human-associated habitat; material: faeces... | reverse complement strand
CAGTGGATCGGCTATTTGTCTTGTCATATCCGTACTTTATTTCTCCCCGGTTTCGTCGATGATCTTCCGAAGGGCGGCGGTAAACTCTTCGGCCGGCATGGATCCTGTTATCTTACCCAACAGATCACCCTCGGTATTGAATACGAGGTAGGTCGGGATCGACCGTACGCCGTGTTTGCCTGCCAGCGCTTTCCCGGTCGGCTTGTCGATGTCGTATTTGGCCGCGACGAAATATTCGTCCATAAAATCGCCCACCTCCTTTTTCGAGAAGACGTCGCGCTCCATCGCCTTGCAGGGGCCGCACCAAGTGGCGTATAAATCGATGAAAACCAATTTGTCTTGAGCGATGGCCTCTTTGCGGACCGCATCGGTCGAAGAGTCCAGGAACCGTACCTGCGCGTCGGCTGCGGCACTGATGCCCAGTACGAGTAAAAGGGTAAAAAGAATCTTTTTCATTTTCGTGTTTTATAGAGTAACGAAACGGTTGTAGCTAAAATTGTGCCGTCTCGTTCTGCGCCGTACTCAACAGGCCGCAGGCCGCTTGGATATCTTCGCCGCGGGAGGTGCGGATGGTCGTGTGTATGCCTTTGGCGGTCAGAGCATCGCGGAAAGCGATCATGGCCCGGTCGTCGGGGGAGAAGTAGGGCGATCCGGGAATTTTATGGAAACGGATCAGGTTGATCCTGCACTTGATGCCGTCCAGCAGGCGGCATAGCTCGCGGATGTGACGCGGAGAGTCGTTCAGGCCGCTCATGACGATGTATTCGAACGATACCCGCCGCTGGTGCGTGAAATCGTATCGGCGCAGGATTTCCACGACTTCGCGGATCGGCCATGCCTTCTCTACGGGCATGATTTCGGCCCGTTCGTGCGGAAAGGGGTTGTGCAGGCTCACGGCCAGATGCACCTGGGTCGCCTCCAGAAATCGTTCGAGTCGGGAGGCTACACCGGCGGTCGAAACCGTGATTCGTGTGGGCGACCAGCCGAATCCCCACGCCGAAGTGAGGACTTCGAGCGCCGGCAGCAGACTGTCCAGGTTGTCGAGCGGTTCGCCCATGCCCATGAAAACGACGTTGGTGAGCCGTTCCCGTTCGGGCAGCGACCCGATCTGGTTGAGGATTTCGTTCGTCGAAAGGGAGTGCTGGAGCCCCTGTCGTCCGGTTGCGCAGAAATGGCAGCCCATACGGCAGCCCGCCTGCGACGAGATGCAGAGCGTCGCCCGGTCGCCGTCGGGGATGTAGGCCGATTCGATGAAATGGTTCTGCGAGGTACGATAGAGGTATTTTTTCGTGCCGTCGGCCGAAATACTGACTTTTTCGGGAGCGGTGAATCCGACTTCGTACGTTTCGGCGAGCAGGGCCCGGTGCCGGACGGAGAGATCGCTCATCGCCTCGATCGTCGTCGCGTGCTTGTCGTAAAGCCAACGTGCGATCTGTTTCGCCGCGAAACGGGGCATCTCCAACCGATTGCAGAGGGCTTCCAGTTGGGACAGTGTTTGTCCGTAAAGATATTCGTATCGGGGCATGGGAGACGGTCGTGAGGGAATTTTCGGGGCAAAATTAGTCAAAAATTAAGATTTTTCGGAGCGAAAGTACTGTTTTTGATTTTTTATCTCTATATTTGTCGGTAGTTAGTGCGCCTTCGGGACGCTTGAAAAGATAACAATAAAAACAAAATAGGAATCAATAATGGAAATTAAAAAATCACCGAAAGCCGACCTGGAGAATAAACGAGGTCTTTTCCTTGAAATCGGTTTGATCGTGGCGTTGGTACTTGTTATTGGTGCATTCGCCGTGACTCCGAAGGAACATCGTATCGAGAAAGTGGATCTTGGCTATGCCCCTGTCGAAATGGAGATCGCCGAGGTGACTCGTCAGGACCAGAAACCGCCCGAAGCGCCCAAGAAAGTCGATATGGCCGTCGTGAGCGACATGTTGCAGGTTGTGACCAACGATACCAAGATCGAAACGGAGATAACGTTTGACGAGTTCAACGAGGATATGGCGATCGAGATAGCTCCCGTTCAGACCGAGGAGGTTTTCGAAGAGGAGATTTTCATCGTCGTGGAGGAGAAGGCTTCGTTCATGGGCGGTGACGAGGGTACCTTCCGCAACTGGGTACAGGAACGTGTGAAATATCCGGCGATTGCCCAGGAGAACGGTATTCAGGGTAAGGTAATCATTTCGTTCGTCGTGAATACGGACGGTTCCGTATCCAATATCGAAGTGTTGAGAACTCCCGACCGTACTTTGTCGGACGAGGCCGTACGTATTATCAAATCTTCTCCGAAGTGGACCGCAGCCAAGCAGCGTAACAAGTCGGTCCGTCAGAAATTCGTCATTCCGATCGATTTCCGTATTTCGGATTAAGGTTTGCTTGAAACATTTGGTAAGGGTATCCTGCGTAAAGATGGGGTACCCTTATTTTCACCGTGCAGGAGGATGCGTCTTTTCGAAGATGCGTGTCCGTGCGTAAATTGCATGATGGATTGGAACAGAATAAAGAGATTGTAACGAAGAACGACCAACCCGCTTCCGGGGCCGGGTTCGAGCGGGCCGTATTGGTCGCGGTCATCCGGGACCAACAGGATCCGCGTCAGGCGGAAGAGTACCTCGCCGAATTGGAATTTTTGGCCGAAACCGCCGGGATCGTGGGTGTCCGCCGGTTTACGCAGCGCCTTCCGCAGCCGTCGGCCCGTATTTATGTCGGTCCGGGGAAACTGGAGGAGATCGCTGCCTATTGCAAGGAGGAGGAGATCGACGTGGCGATTTTCGACGACGAACTCTCTCCGTCGCAGACGCGCAACATCGAGGCGGCCATGCCCTGCCGGATTCTCGACCGCACGCGTCTGATTCTCGATATTTTCATGTCGCGGGCGCAGACGGCCTATGCCAAGACCCAAGTGCAGTTGGCCAATTACCAGTATATGCTCCCGCGTCTGTCGGGTATGTGGACACACCTGGAGCGGCAGCGGGGTGGCACGGGAACGCGCGGCGGTGCCGGCGAACGCGAGATCGAGACCGACCGGCGAATCATCCGCAACCGCATCAGCAAGCTCAAGGAGGATTTGCAGAAAATCGACCGCCAGATGGCTGTCCAGCGATCGAACCGGGGTTCGATGGTCCGTGTGGCGCTGGTGGGTTATACCAACGTCGGCAAATCGACCCTGATGAACCTGATTTCGAAAAGCGAGGTGTTCGCCGAGAACAAACTCTTCGCCACGCTCGATACGACGGTGCGAAAGGTGGTTTTCGATAACCTGCCTTTCTTGCTGTCGGATACCGTGGGTTTCATCCGCAAACTGCCGACTGAACTGATCGAGTCGTTCAAATCGACCCTCGACGAGGTGCGTGAAGCCGACCTGTTGCTGCACGTGGTCGATATTTCGCATCCGCAGTTCGAGGACCAGATCGCCGTGGTGAAGCAGACGTTACAGGATATCGGTGCCGGGGATAAACCGGTTTATCTGGTTTTCAACAAGGTGGACGCCTATACTTACGTGGAGAAGGAGCCCGACGATCTGACGCCTTCCACGCGTGAAAATCGTTCGCTCGAAGACCTGAAACAGAGCTGGATCGCCCGGGCCAATACGCCCTGCATCTTTATTTCGGCGGTCGAAAAAATCAACATCGAGAAGCTGCGTTCGGATCTGTACGGCATGGTCCGTGAAATCCATTCGGGCCGCTATCCGTTCAACAACTTCCTCTATTGACCTGAAATGAAAGTTAAATAAATACAACCTTATGTTGCACATTCTCAACAGTCAGAACACCGTTCTCAACAAGTTTGTCGCCGAAATCCGCGACAAGTCGATTCAGAAGGATTCGATGCGTTTCCGCCGTAATCTGGAGCGTATCGGAGAGGTCATGGCCTATGAAATATCGAAAACGTTCGAGTATGCGGTGAAAGTGGTCGAAACTCCGCTGGGCGAGGCTTCGGTAGCGATGATCTCCGACCAGGTCGTGATCGCTACGATCCTCCGGGCGGGACTTCCCTTCCATCAGGGATTCCTGAACTACTTCGACGACGCGCAGAACGCTTTCGTTTCGGCTTATCGCAAGAGTACCAAGGACGGCAAGTTTACCGTCAAGGTCGAATACATCTCGTGTGGCGAGCTGGAGGGCAAGACTTTGCTGCTGGTTGATCCCATGCTGGCTACCGGTTCTTCCCTCGTGCTGGCCTACAATGCGCTGTGCGAACGGGGCGGGCAGCCCGCGCATACCCATGTCGCGGCGGTTATCGCCAGCGAACAGGGGGTCGAATATGTGGAGAAGAATATGCCCAAGCGCACGACCACGATCTGGTGTGCTGCGGTGGACGAGGAATTGACTTCGCGGGCTTATATCGTGCCGGGTATCGGCGATGCGGGCGATCTGGCTTATGGTGAGAAGATCTGACGTGCGACGCCTGTTGTTTCTGGGGGCCGTTTTCTGTACGACAGTAGGTTGGATGCTGTTGCAGAAGCCGGCTTTCCTGCTTTTCTACCATGCCCGGGCAGCAGAGGCCTCTTTCGGGGAGTGGCTCGGAGTTCTTTGGCATGGACTCTCACTCGATTGCACGGTGGCGGGTTACGTCACCGCTTTTCCGGTACTTGTCGCGCTGGCATCGTTCTGGATTCCCCTTTCGCAGCGGGTGTGGCGGATCGTTCTGACGGTCTATTTTTCGCTGATCGCACTGGTGACGGCCGCGATCTTCGCCGTCGATCTCAACCTGTACGGCTATTGGGGCTTTCGGCTCGACGGTTCGGTGCTGATCTACCTTTCCGATCCTGGGGAGGCGCTTGCGAGTGCCAGTTGGGGCGAAGTTCTGCGGCAGATTTTAATCATGCTGGTCTATGCCGGGGCGATGATCTGGAGTTACCGGTGGATTTTACGGCTTTTCCGGGTCGAACCCGTTCCCCTGCGGGGCCGGATTGTCCCGACGGTTGCGACGCTGCTGATCGGCGGCTTGACTTTTCTGGCGATCCGAGGTGGCGTGACGGTCGCCACGGCGAATGTCAGCAAGGTCTATTTCAGCTCGAACATGTTCCTGAACCACGCTGCGACGAACCCCGTTTTTTCGTTTCTCTCTTCGGTCGGGGACAATGAGAACTATGCCGAGGCTTATCCGTTCTTCGAAGAGGAGCGGCGGAAGACTCTTTTCGAAGAGTTGCGGGGCAACCGTCCCGGGGCCGATGCCGGTACGCCCCGACTGCTGCGCAGCGACCGGCCGAACGTCGTACTGATCCTGCTGGAGAGCTTCGGCCGAACGATCATGGACGAAACGGTGAACGGCGAGCCTGTGATGCCCAACATGCAGCGTTTCAAGCGGGAGGGTGTCTGGTTCGAAAACTTCTTCGCCAATTCGTTCCGTACCGACCGGGGACAGGTGGCCGTCCTGTGCGGATTTCCGGCCCAAACGACCATGTCGATCATGAAGCTGCCGCGAAAAAGCGCCACGCTGCCTTCGCTGGCCCGTTCTCTCGGCCGGGAAGGTTATCGTTCGGTATTCATGTACGGCGGCGACCTGAACTTCACCAACCAGGCTTCGTTCATGTATTCGACCGGCTGGGAGGAGCTGATCTGGCAGAAGGATATGCAGCTCGATGCCCCGACTTCGAAATGGGGCTATGCCGACGACGTGGTGGTCGATCTTTTCGGGGACGAGGTGGAAGCGCTGGGCAGAGCGGAACAACCGTTTCTGGCGGGTCTGCTGACCCTTTCGAGCCATGAGCCGTTCGAGGTGCCGTTCGCAAAATTCGATGACAAGCTGTTGAATGCCATGGCCTTCTCCGATGCACAGATCGGACGTCTGATCGACCGGCTGCGGGAGTCGCCCGTGTGGGACAATTTATTAGTGGTGCTGGTCGCCGATCACGGCTACCCCTATCCGTACGATCTGGCCTACAACGCTCCGCTGCGACACCGGATTCCGATGATTTGGCTCGGAGGCGCACTTGCGACCGCCTCCCGAACAGTAGATACGTATGCCTCGCAAATCGACATTTGCGCTACGCTTCTGGCGCAGATGGGCCTTCCGCACGACGAATTCGATTACAGCAAGAATATTTTCGGAGCGACTCCGCCCCATAAGTTCGGTTACTACTGTTTCAGCGACGGGTTCGGCGTGATCGACGCCGACGGCGAAACGGTCTATGACAATACGGGCGAAACGGTGCTTTCTCAAACCGGCCCGCAGTCCGAAAGGTTGGAGTGGGGCAAGGCGATGTTGCAGACCACTTACGAAGATATCGGGCGGCGCTGATCCGAAGGGATCGGTACGGAAAAGGTCATCGCGGGAACGATGACCTTTTTTCGTGGGTGGAAACAGGCTTATTTATCGCTTTTGGGCATTAGGGAGCGGGCTTCCAGAAATGCGTAAAAAGCCTCCTTGTAGCCGTCTGAAACGGGGATGTACGTTTTGCCGAAGACGATCCGGCCCCGCTCGATGATTCGGATTTTGGAGGGTTGGACGATGTAGGAGCGGTGTACCCGGACGAAACGTTCGGCGGGTAGTTGTTCTTCCAACGTCTTGAGGCTTATGAGCGACAGCACGGGGCGGGGTTCGTCTTCGACGTAAATCTTTACGTAGTCCTTGAGTCCTTCGATGTAGAGGATTTTATCTAATTCGATCTGCCGAAGCCGGTATTCGGTCTTGACGAAGATGCTTCCGGGCCCAGCTTCTGCAGGCGATGGTTTGCCGACGCTGCGGCGCTTGAGTTCGAACCATTCGAAGGCTTTGTTGGCGGCCGTCAGGAAGTCGGCATAGCTGATCGGCTTGAGCAGGTAGTCCACCGCACCCACGCGGAATCCTTCGACGGCGTATCGGTCGAAAGCCGTCGTGAAGACGACCCGGGTCCGGGTCGGGAGCATCCGCGAGAGCTCCATGCCGCTGAGTTCCGGCATCTGGATATCGCAGAAAAGCAGGTCCACCGGTTCGGTTTTCAGGGCCTCGAGTGCCGTGATGCCTCCGTTGTAAGCTCCCTTCAATTCCAGAAAGGGGGTTTTCCGCACGTAGCTTTCGAGCAGTTCGACCGCCAGCGGCTCGTCGTCGATAATGGCGCAGGTCAGTTTCATCGGTCGGTCAGGTTAATGCGGAGCAGGGTTTCGTACGTGTCGCCGTGTTGTCCGTATTTCATTTCGTAACGCCCGGGATAGATCATTTCGAGCCGCCGGCAAAGGTTCGCAAGCCCGATGCCCGAGCCGCTGCGGTCGGCCTCCGATTTGGGGAAGAAGCTGTTCTCGATCCGGCAGGCGAGTACTCCTTCCTCTTCCCGGATGTCGATGTCGATGAACGAAGGGCGGTCGTTGCTTACGCCGTGCTTGAAAGCGTTTTCGACCAGCGAGATGAAGAGCAGCGGCGCCACGAGGGTATGCGACGGATTTTCGGGCAGCGAAACATCGAGCCGCACGTGGCGCGGCAGGCGGATGCGCATCAGTTCGATGTAATTGCCCAGGAAGTCCATTTCGGCCTTGAGAGGTACCGTCGGTTGGCTGCTGTCGTAGAGTACGTACCGCAGCAGGCGGCTCAGGTCGTGCACCGTTTGCTGGGCCCGGTTGGGATCGAGCTGGATGAGCGAATAGATGTTGTTGAGCGTGTTGAACAGGAAATGGGGATTGAGTTGGCTCTTGAGGTTTTGCAGTTCCGCTTCGGAGCGGCTCCGCTCCAAGTCCTTGCGGATGTTTTCGGCTCGGTACCACTGTCCCGTCATCCGGATGGCGACGCTTACTCCGACTACCAGCAGGTAGAGCATGGCATTGCGCAGGAAGAAGAACATCGTATCCTGCCACGGACGCTCCATCGGCGGATGGTGGGGCCGCGGCGGTATCCCGAAGCGGAAGAAAAGGTGTACGAGCAGCATGACCCCGGCCACGAGCAGCGCATTGGCGAGCAGGAATCGCCCCACGTGCCGCGTGAAAAGGTAGCGGTCGATCAGCAGGAGATAGTTCACGTAAAATACCGCCATGAAGGAGAGGGGAACCACCAGAAACCGCACGTATTCCTGCATGTTCATAACGGGCTCGCGGCCGCCCGGTACGAAAAGCGGAAGGCCGAAAACCACGCTCCAGGCCGCCAGGTGGAGCCAGAAGCCCGTATGTCTGGATTGCAGGGATGTCATCCTGTTGCAAATATAGGAATTATCCGGGTATTTCATGCTTCTTTTTCTGTCTGGCGACGGCTGTTTCGGATTCGGCCGGTTTTCCGAAAAATAGGGTCGGCACCTTATCCCCCAAAGCGGTTATTCGTAGCGCAGTGCGTCGATGGGGTTGAGCATCGCGGCTTTCTGGGCCGGATACCATCCGAAAAAGATGCCCGTAAGGGTGCAGACGGCGAACGAAAGGAAAACGCTCCAGGGCTGGATATAGATCGGGAATGCCGCGAAGATATTGACGAGTACGGCGGCGCCCACGCCGACGAGGATGCCGATCACGCCGCCCGTGACGCTGATCAGGATCGATTCGATCAGGAACTGCGCCAGAATGTCGCGCCCTTTGGCTCCGATACTCATGCGCAGGCCGATTTCCCGGGTGCGTTCGGTCACCGAAACGTACATGATGTTCATGATGCCGATGCCGCCCACGAGCAGCGAAATGCCCGCCACGGCCGCCAGCAGCAGGGTCATCATGTCGGTCGTCGAAGTGAGCATCGACGAAAGCTCCTGCTGGGAGCGGATCGTGAAGTCGTCTTCGTCGGTCGCCTTGAGCTTGTGGTTGGTCCGCAGGATTTGCGTGATCTCCTCGATGGCCTGGTCGGTATATTCTTCGCTCAATGCCGAGCAGGTGATCGATTGCAGGTGGGTGATGGCGAGGATTCGCTTCTGAACTGTGGTGTAGGGGGCCAGAATCAGGTCGTCCTGGTCCATACCCATACTGTTATAACCCTTGCTCTCGAGTACGCCGACGATGCGTAGCGGAATCTTTCCGAAACGGATCACTTTGCCCACAGGACTTTCTCCGTCCGGAAAAAGCTCGTCCACGACCGATTTGCCCACCAGACATACCTTGGCGGCGGTCTTGACGTCCTGTTCCGAGAAGATGTCCCCGTCCTCGACTTTGTAGCGCCGAATGTCCAGGTATTCGGGGCTGATACCGTAAACGGTCGTCGGCGTGTTGTTGGCACCGAAGATGGCCTGCCCGGAACTGTTGACCGAAGGCGAAATGTAGCTGATATAGCGCGCCTGCGCCTGAATGTCTTCCAAGTCCTTGAGCTTGAGCGACTCCATGTCCGCCGCGTCGAGCCGCACGCCGCCCCGCCGGTCGCCGCCGGGATGGATCATGATCATATTCGATCCCATTTCGCTGATCTGGGCCTGAATGCTCCGCTTGGACCCCTGCCCGATCGCCAGCATCGTGATTACCGATCCTACGCCGATGATGATGCCCAGCATGGTGAGGAATCCGCGCAGCTTGTTGTTGCTGAGTGCTTTGAAGGCTATTTTGAAAAGGTTCGTGAGGTTCATGGTCTGCTCGTGTTTCCGTGCTCGGGTTCGGATGGATGGTGTGCTTTTAGTCGTCGGTTGCGGGCAGTTTCGCCAGGGCTTCGGCGGCGCTCAGGATCTGTTCGTTGCGGACGTCGCTTATGATGTGTCCGTCGCGCAGGGTTACGTTGCGGCTGCTGTAACGGGCGATTTCGGGGTTGTGCGTCACGAAGATAATCGTGCGTCCCTGGGCGTGGAGCTGCTGGAAGAGTACCAGTACTTCGAAGCTGGTGCGGGTGTCGAGGTTCCCCGTCGCTTCGTCCGCGAGAATGACGGCCGGATCGTTGACCAGCGCCCGCGCGATCGCCACGCGTTGCATCTGCCCGCCCGACATCTGGTTGCTCTTATGCAGCATGCGGTCGCCGAGACCGACGTTGCGGAGCGCTTGTTCGGCCCGTTCCCGTCGCTGTGCGGCCGAGTAGGTCGAGTTGTACATCAGCGGCAGCTCGACGTTCTCCAGCGCCGTAGTTTTGGCCAGCAGATTGTAGTTCTGGAAGACGAACCCGATCTTGCGGTTGCGCAGCGTGGCACGGGCGTTCTTGTCCATCGAGCGCACGGCGATTCCGTCGAGGTAGTATTCGCCCGAGGTAGGCGTGTCGAGGCAACCGAGCGTGTTCAGCAGCGTCGATTTCCCCGATCCCGACGTGCCCATGATCGTCACGAACTCTCCTTCGGTGATCGTCAGCGAAATTCCGCGCAGTGCGTGCACCACCTCGTCGCCGACGACGAAATCCCGTCGTATGCGGTCCAGTCGGATGACCTCTTTCATCATCGCTCGCTATTTTTTCTTGTTGTTGCTTCCCGGAGGTCCCGGCATGAAGGGGCTGCGCTCGATGGCGGCAGCTTCCTGGCGGGGTTTGGCCGTTACCAGTCCGGTAACGATCTCCTCGCTGCCCGTGAGCCCTTCGGTGATTTCGGTCATATCGCCGCTGGCTGCTCCTGCATATACCCGGCGAGGGCGGAGCATCGTTCCCTCCTTCACCCACAGTTCCCTGCTTCCCGGGGCCGCCTGTTGCTCCGTTTGGTCGATAGTCAGCCCGAGTTCTCCCAGCAATTCCGCATTGGGAACGAAGCGCAGGGCTTTGGTCGGGACGGCTGTTGCGTCGTCTTTTTCGAGCGTGAAGATCGTCACGTTGGCCGTAAGTCCCGGTTTGAGTTTCAGGTCGGGATTCGGAGCGTCGATGACCACTTCGTAGGTGACCACGTTCGATTCGGTCGTGGCTTCGAGCCGTACCTGGAGGACCGTTCCCTCGAACGTGTCGTCCGGATAGGCATCTACGGAGAACTGTACCCGCTGGCCGTCGGCGACCTGGCCGATGTCGGCTTCGTCCACGTCGGCCACGACCTGCATCTGTGTCAAGTCGTTGGCGATGGTGAAGAGCGTCGGGGTTTCGAATCCGGCAGCCACCGTCTGGCCCTCTTCGACGGCACGGCTGATGACCACGCCGTCGATCGGCGAGGTGATGGTCGCATAACCCAGGTTGCGCTTTACCTTGACCATTGCCGCCTGGCTCTGCTCGTAGGCGTTGCGGGCCGTTTCGTAGAGGTAAAAAGCCTGGTCGTACTCTGCATCGCTCACCAGTTGTTTTTCATGCAGGGTCTTGGTGCGGGCGTAGTTCTTGGTCTGGTATTCGTATTCGGTTTTGCTGCTGGCGAGTTGTGCCTGAGCCGATTCGAGTTCGGCCTGTAGGGTCACCTTGTCCATTTCGGCGATCAGTTGTCCGGCTTTCACCTGGTCGTTGTAGTCGGCATAGAGCTTGTCGATGATGCCCGATACCTGCGTGCCGACCTCGACCTGCGTAACCGGCTCGACCGTTCCGGTCGCCGTCACCGAGTTGCGGATGGTGATATGGCTTATGGGGGCGGTTTCGAGCAGGACTTTCGGCCCTTTCGAGGGGCGTGCGATCAGCCAGATGCAGACGCCTGCGGCTACTACGCCCGCCGCTATGAGCAGATTCCGTTTTTTCATATCTTCGATTATCGATTTATCCGGTGCGGCCCCGCTTGGCGGAACCCGCTTGTGCGGATTAGTAAATGTCGCTCGCAGGAAGCCCCTGATAGATGTTGAGCAGTTCGATACTCAGCAGGGTGAGATATTTGGCTTGCAGGACCTGTTGCTGTGCTGCCGAATATTCGTTTTGGGCCGTGATCAGCTCGACGGTGTTTTTCACTCCGACGCGGAACTGTTCGCTGGTCAGCTCGTAACTCTCCCGGGCGTATTTCTCCTTTTCGCGGGCCGAGAGATACTGGGCCTGGGCCGATACGGCGTCCAGGTAGGCCGATTCCACGTTCCGTAACAGCTCTTTTTGCAGCGATGTCCACTCCAGATAGCTGTCGTTGAGGGCGATTTTCGCCTTATTGACGGCCGTGCGGTTCTTACGGTTCGAGAAAATCGGGATGTTGAGCGTGAGCCCTACGTTTTCGTTGAAGCGGTTCCATATCTGGCTGCCGCTTTCGAAGTCGTTGTTCGACATATGTCCCGTTCCCACGCTGGCGGATAGGGATATGGAAGGGAAGAATCCGGCACGTGCGCTTTTTTCTTCCAGCTTCGCCGCCTCGATGCCCAACTCTCCCCTACGGATCTGAGGCATGACTTTCAGAGCCGTTTCATACACTTCGTTTTTGGGCGGCAAAGCCTTCAGCACGTTCTCTTCTTTAACCCCCGGCACGGCCGGATTCATCTCTTCCATAATATCTAATTCAAGCAGTTGCTTGAGTTGCAGTTTATAGTTGTCCAGTGTCGAGCCGGCTACGACTATCTGGTATTCGTCGCTCGAATATTGGCTTTGGAGCTGGGCGAAATCCACGCGGCTGATCGAGCCCGTGCGCAGCATCTCTTCGGCCCGGTCGCGCTGGGCCTTCGAGGCTTCGGCCGTGCTGCGGTTGATTCGCACGGCGTCGGCGGCGTAAAGGCACTGCATGTAAGCCTGTACGATGGCGATGCGGATGTCGTTCACGGATTCCTCGACCGAGAGAGCATCCATTTGATTCTGGACTTTCTGCCTCTTGACTTCCGTACGGAGCTTGCCACCTTCGAAGATCGTCATTCCCGCCGTTATGCCGTAGGTCCCCGTATAACTGTTGTTGTCCGTGACTTCGGACGAAGGGTAGTTCGTGTAACTTTGCGTGGTCGATGCCACCAGCGACGGAAAGAGGGCGGCTTTCGCCTGTTTGGTATCCTCGATGCCCGAAAGTTGGTTGTTGCGGCTTTGCCGTACCTGGATGTTGTTCTGGTAAGCGTAGTCCAGACACTCCTGCAAGGTCCATGTTTTGGACGCTTCCTGTGCGGTTGCATTCCGTAGCCCCGACAGAAGAAGGGAGCAAAGCAGTATCGGCAGGAGTCGTTTCATGGTTTTGGTTTTGACGCAAAACTAACGACGGCTTTCCGTGCGTGCAATCGAAATAGACGAAGAGGGGAATTTTATCGACGAACGGCCGATTTCGGGAAATAACCGGAATAACGAACCCTGCGATCCGCTCGGATTTCGGGATGCAGGGTCGGATACGAAAAAGTCCGCCGACCCTTATTAGGGTACGGGGTCGTATCCGCTGCCGCCCCAGGGATGACAGCGCGAGAGTCTTTTGAGCGTAAGCCACGTTCCTTTCAGGGGACCGTACTTGCGCAGCGCTTCGAGCGCGTATTGGGAACAGGTCGGCGTGTAGCGGCACGAAGCGGGAGTGAAGGGCGATATGCAGCGTTGATAGAACTTTACCAGCACGATCAGCGGCAGCGTGCAGACCCACTTAAAGCCTCGCCATAATTTGTTCCATGATTTTCTGTACGGCATGTTCTATGACCCGGTAGGGGGTGAGCTCTTTGGATGAATAGATCAGGGCGAGATCCAGTGCGACGGGATTTCCCTCCCGGTCGAAGATCTCTTTGTTGAGCCGGTAAGCCTCCTTCATACGACGACGCTGCAGATTGCGCTTGTTGGCCCGTTTCTGAAACTTCTTGGGAACCGAAAAGAGTACTTCGACCGAAGGAATTTCGTCCGCTTCGGCGATCCAGACGTAGCGCAGCGGATAGACGAATCCGCTCTCCCCGCTTTCGAACAGGCGGCGGATGGCCCCGAACGAACGAAGCCTTTCCTGACGAGGAAGCGAACGGTCTGTCATAGCTGAAACAGGTAACTGTATGCGGTTTTAATGCCGTTTTCGGTTGGTGTCGGCGAAATCGCGACGGAAATAGCGTCGTCCGCTTCTTGTTTGCCGGATGGAATCCTTCGGAATCGCACTTTGAACCGGTGATGGTCGCACGGAGCCGTTCCGTTATTTCTTCTCCGCCGGAGTCGTGCGCCGGGTACGGCTTTTCTTGGCTAACTTATGCTGTTGGGTTCGGATGAACTCCTCTTTGTCGGCGTCGTGCGTGACGGCGACATCTTCGATCTGTTCGCCTTTCGCCAGTTTCGTGAGGTAAATATCGACGGCTTTGGCCATCGAAGGGACCGTAGGGGTCGGAGCCATGGCTTTGACCTTGATGCCGGCATCGACCGCAGCACGCAGCGTGCCTTCGCCGAAAGTGGCGACTGCGGGCAGCTCCTCGGCGGGGAAGCGTTCGAGAATGGCCTTGACGTCCGATGGCGAATAGAGGGCCAGCAGATCGAATTTCTTGATGTCCAAATCGTTCAGGTCGGCGGCGACTGTGCGGGCCAGAATCACCGGAGAGAACTGTAATTTCAACTTGGCGAGCGTTTCCGGCAGTTCGGGTTTATGGGGTTCGCTCAATGCCAGCATGAATTTTTCTTCCTTGTGCTTTATTATCAGCTCGATGAAGTTGGTGAAACTGCCGTCGGCGAAAGAAATTTTGCGTTTGCGATATACGATGTATTTTTGCAGGTAGAGCGCTACGGCTTCCGTCTGGCAGATGTATTTCATGGTTTCGGGAACCGTAATCCGGGCCTCTTCGCAAATGTGGAAAAAACTATCGACTGTCGTGCGCGAAGTGAAGATGACGGCCGTATGAGCCAGTATTTCAACACGCTGGCTTCGGAATTCCTTGAGCGATACCCCTACTACGCGGATGAACGGCATATATTCGATTTCAGCCTTGTGTTTCTGGGATAATTCGTAGAAAGGAGATTTTTCGACCACGGCCGGACGGGGCTGTGAAACCAATACTCTATGGGCTTTCAAATTCAGAACGGTTTTATCGGGTTATCAAATTCTTGTCAGCGAGAGCCACACGAAGCTCACGGGAAAAATTTCGACGGCACAAAGGTACAAAAACCAATGCAAAATCGAAATTTTTTTCGAGAGAAAGAGCATGAGCGACTCTTTCAGGTAGAGCAACAGCAGTGCTCCGCCGAGGATGAGGATGCCGAAAGAGAGGATATGCCCGGTGTCGGGCGAAGCCAGCAGGAAGAGTAGGATCAACGGGCACAGAAAGACGACAGAAAGTGCTAAATAGTTGAATTTTAGCGCTACAAGCTGATCTGTGATCGGTCGGGAGAGGGTGATGTAGCCTGTGATCCGGAGCAGCCCTACCTGGAAAAGCAGAAGAACGGCCAATCCGACTGTGGCGAGGAGGCCCAGTACCGGGATCCAGGCTTCGGGGACGACCTCGGGGATGGGGAACCAACGGTCCGTCAGTCTCAGGGTCAGTAGAGCCAGCATGGGAAGTCCTATTCCGATGGCCGCCCACAGGAACCGGGTGTAGGTGCTGCCCTGCGTGTCGGTCATGCGTCCCGGCTTCGACCGGTCGAGACTCAATTTCCGACAGAGGATATAAACTTCCCGCAGGTTATGGTAGATGATGACCAGATAAGCGAAAACCAGGGCCAGTACGATCCCTTGGAAAGGGGCCGATTCGTATATGGGACGGACGGATTGCGTCGGAAACGGTTCGATCGCGAGTGTCGAACCGGCTCCGAACAGCTCTTCGGCCGTGACGGGGGGTGTCGCCTGCAGGGTGTCGGGGGGAATCGTCGCCAGCGAATCCCGCAGCCGGAAGATGGATTCCCGAAGGGCCGTTTCGGTTGTCGGCAGGCTGTCGGACAGTTGCCCTGCCAGCGAATCCGTGCGTATTTCGGGTTGCAGGGCCATCAGTCGAAGTAGCGTTTAAGGGTGATGCGGATGTCGGTGCCTTTGCCCAGTTCGGAGTAAACGACGCCGATCCGGCCCTGGTGATACTCTTCGATCACGCGGCGGGAAAGGGAGAGTCCGAGGCCCCATCCTCGGGTTTTGGTCGTGAAACCCGGCTCGAAGATCCGTTTCCAGTTGCTTTTGGGAATCCCCTTGCCGGTATCTTTGATGTCGATCATCACGTATTTTTCGTCCGAGGAGATCTCTACGTCGATCCGTCCGTGGCCCTGAAGGGCGTCGAGCGAATTTTTGATCAGGTTCTCCACGACCCATTCGAATAGGGCGGCGTTGATTTGGGCCTTGACCGGAGCGATGGCCAGGCCGTTGTAGTCGATGGTGACGTTGCGGGGAGCCCGGGTCCGGAAGTACATGACCGATCCGCTAACCACTTCGTTGATGTTCTCCGGGGTGAGCGGAGTTTCCGATCCGATTTTCGAGAAGCGGTCCACGATCTTCATCAGGTGGCTCAAGTCCTTGTTCATCTCTTCGACGGCAGCCTGATCGACGGGCTGCGTGCGCAGGTATTCGATCCATCCCAGCAGCGAGGAGGTGGGGGTGCCCAGTTGGTGGGCCGTCTCTTTGGCCAGTCCGATCCATACACGGTTCTGTTCGTCCTGTTTGGTCGAGCGGAAAGCGATGAAACCCAGCAGGATGAAGATCGCAATGACGGAGAGTTGGATGTAAGGGAACCAATAGAGGGTTTTTAGCAGTTGGGACTGGCCGAAGAAGATGATGTGCTTGTGGTCGTTTCCCCAGTAGTATTGAATCGTGATCGGGGTGTTCTCTTCGGTGAACTGGTTGATCTTCTTGCGCAGCCGGTCGGGATGATTGACGATCTCCTCGGGGATGAGGTGCGAATAGAGGATCTTCAGGTCCTGGTTGGTGATGATGAAAGGGATGTTGTTGCGTTGGCTCAGGATATCTTCGACGAAAGGGTCGTTGCTCGAGTCGCTCATCACGCGCTCCATGGCATGTACCCAGAGGGCCACTTCGTGCTGTTCCTTCTCCCGCAGGCGGCAGGCCATGTCGTTGGTGAACAGCAGGGACAGCGTCACCATCGTCACTCCGACGACGATGGCTACGATCCGCTTGCGGAACGAGAGTATTTTGCGCCCCAGTTTGAGCATAAGCCGGTTATTTCTTTTCGGACGTCTGCACGGTCGTGATTTCTTGGTATTCCGTCGGATTTTCCAACACCTCGGTAGCCCGGAGAACCTCGGTGTCGTCACCCAGGTTATGTTCGATCACGCCGGCCTGATAGCTGTGACGCAGAACGATGTCGTTATTGATCGTTTCGGCGATCTCTTTCCGATAGGTATGCAGATTGGTCTGCGTGTCGTCTTTCAGGTCGCCCTCGATCGCTGTGATTTCCTGGGCCAGGTCGCTGTAAAGGTCGTTTTCGGCCGCTTCCTTCAGGACCTTGAGCACCCGGCGGGTTTCCGATTCGTAGGGGACTTCCTTGCCTTCCATAAATTTGACGAAGGCGTCGTAGTCCGCATCGGTGATCGAGAACGTGCGGTTGTCGATCGTGTCGGTGTGGTGTTCCTGCATGTATTCGTCCACGAAATCCTCGATGAATCCCATAGCCAGCAGAGTAACGGCGAAACGGCTGATGTACTGAGGTTCGGTGGCTATGTCGGGCGAAATGCCGCCGCCGTCATAAACTTTGCGGCCCCCGCGAGTCGTAAATTCCCGTACGAGCGAATCGGCTACCTTGCCGACCGTGCCGTCCTGCTTGCGCGAGGAGTAATCGATAGCCTGGATGCAGCGCCCCGAGGGAATGTAGTATTTGGCGGTCGTGAGTTTCAGCAGGGTATGGTATCCCAGCGGACGGGTCGTCTGCACGAGGCCTTTCCCGAAGCTCTTCTGTCCGATCAGTACGGCCCGGTCGAGATCCTGGAGCGAACCGGCGACGATTTCGGCCGCCGAAGCCGAATTGCCGTTGATCAGCACGGCCAACGGCAGATCGGGCAGGATCGGATCGTTCGCGGTGCGGAAGACATTCTCCTGCGTAGCGGCCCGTCCTTTGGTGCGGACCACCTCCGTACCTTTGGGAACGAACATCGAGACGATCTTGACCGCTTCTTGCAGAATGCCGCCTCCGTTGCTCCGGTAGTCGAGGATCAATCCCCGCAGGGTATCCTGTGCGCGAAGTTTCTCGATCGCGGTGCGCATCTCTTCGTACGAACCTTCGGTAAAGTCGCTGTGCTGGATATATCCGATCCCTTTTGCAACGAATCCGGCGTAGGGGACGCTGGGGATGGCTACCCGTTCGCGCGTCAGGGTGAGGGTGTCTTGCTCGCCGCCGATCAGCCGTTCGATGACGATTCGGACGGTGGTGTTGGGCGTGCCTTTCAGGGCGGAACTTATCTGCGCGGGGTCCCAACCCTTGGTATCCTCGCCTTCGATCGATAGGATCTTGTCGCCGATGCGGATGCCGGCCCGGTCGGCCGGGGAGCTTTCGTAGGGCTGTGCGAAAATTACGTAATCGCCTTTCTTGCGGATCATCGAACCGATGCCTCCGTACTTGCCCGTGGTGAGCAGGTCGAAGTTCGACATCTGCTCTTCGGGCAGAAATTCGGTGTAGGGGTCGAGGTTCCGGGTCATGCCTTCGGCGGCATCCTGCATCAGTTGGTCGGGATCGACTTCATCGACGTAGAAGAGCGAAAGCTCCCGCATCATATTGACCAGAATTTCCATGTTCCGTCCCAGCCCGAAGTCGTTGGGCTTGCCGAACCAGAAGAGCGTACAAAACAGGACGAGGATCGCAGGAACCGCCGTGCGGCGAAGTATGAGACGTTTCTTATTCATTTTTGTTGCGTGTTCTTTCGAGATAGGATTGCAGGCGGTAATAAACCCGGGCTACGCCTCGGCGGATACCTTCGATCGTGATCCACTCCCCGGTTTGGGTGACTCGGATTTCATCTTCGAAAAGGAGCGTGAGCCGCTTGAAGAGAGAGTCTGCCCGGAACACCATTTCGTGTTCGGATTCCCGGACCGGCTTAAAGCCCTCCGAAACGAAGGCATTGAGAATCTGTTCGCGGTTCTTGCGCAGGCTGCCGATCTCTTGTCGGCGGATGAAGCCGAACTTGGGGTACAGGGCCGAGAGGAGCACCACCGCGACGATCAGCACCTGCCCGCGTGTGGAGCGGACGAGAGCCGAGAAGGTTTCCGAAGGGGTCAGCACCGAGGTATTCGTGAGCAGCATCAGCGCCATGATAATCAGATATAGAACGCAGAGCGCGATAAAATATTTTACGGAACGGATCAGGTACTTCATGGTCGTTATCGTTTTTATAAGGTTGAATTTCTTGTCTGTTTCCGATACGGAGGCACGTGCCGGCGCTTTGCGTCCGTATTTCGGATTTTTTGTTTCACGGCTTCTGCCCGGCGACCGCATCGGCCACCTCCTGCATCAGCCACTTGGGGGTGGACGTAGCACCGCAGATACCGACGGATTCGGCTCCTTCGAACCATTCGGGACGCAGCTCCGAAGCCTCTTCGACGTTATAGCTGCGGGGATTGGCCCGGCGACACACTTCGAAAAGGACCCTGCCGTTGCTCGACTTGCGGCCGCAGACGAAGATAATTACGTCGAATCGCCCTGCGAACTCCTCGAGGTGACTTTCGCGATTGGATACCTGGCGGCAGATCGTGTCGTGGGCGAAGACCTGCGCAGGGTCGGTGGCCCGGCTGCGCATCCGGTCGCACAGGTGCTGGAACAGGGAGATGCTTTGCGTGGTCTGCGAAAGGAAATAGATCGGACGTGTGAAGTCGATCTGGTCGAGGTCTTCCTCTGTTTCGACGACCAGCGTGGGAGCTTCGACCTGCCCGGTGAGTCCGATCACTTCGGCATGTCCCCGCTTGCCGAGTATCACGACCTGCCCTCCGACCTGCCGCATCTTTTCGTGTGCTTCGACGACGCGCCGTTGGAGTTTGGCCACGACCGGGCAGGTCGCGTCGATCAGCTCGATGCCCAGCTCTTCCGCCAGCCGGTAGGTCGAAGGAGGTTCGCCGTGCGCCCGGATGAAGAGGCTCCGTCCTCCCAGTTCCGGCATCTGATCGTGGGTCACCGTGTGCATGCCGAGCCGTTCGAGCCGCTGCACTTCGACGCGGTTGTGTACGATGTCCCCCAGCGAGAAGACCTCGCTCTGCTCCTGCAGAGCCTCTTCCGCGCGGGAGATCGCTCTCACGACTCCGAAGCAAAAACCGGAATGGCTGTCGATTTCGACTCTCATAGCCAAGGTTGTTCGTTATTGTATTTTATGCGATGCGGTTATCGGCCGCAAGCTATCCTATCGAAACGCTCCATGAACCAGGTCATTTGCTCTTCGACGGTCATGTGGCTGTTGTCCAGCACTACGGCGTCGTCGGCCTGGCGCAGCGGCGAGATCGCGCGTGTCATGTCGGCCTTGTCGCGTGCGACGATGTTGGCCCGGATCTCCTCGAGCGATACGGAGTCGCCCTTGGCCTGCAATTCATCGTAGCGGCGCCGGGCCCTGACTTCGGGATCGGCCGTCATGAAGATTTTCATTTCGGCATTGGGGAATACCACCGTGCCGATGTCGCGGCCGTCCATCACCACGCCCCGCTGCCGGCCCATCGCCTGCTGCATGGCCACGAGTTTTTCGCGTACCTGGCGGATCGAGCTGACGCGGCTCACGCAGTTGCTCACTTCGATCGTGCGGATGCGTCCTTCCGCCCGGTCGCCATTGACGTATATGTCGCTCGCACCCCGCTCGGGGTTGAAGCGGAAGTCGATCGAAATGTCGTCGAGCAGGGCGATCACCTTCTCTTCGTCCACGATGCCCGAAACGATGGCGCCGTGTTCGAGCGCGTAGAGCGTTACGGCGCGGTACATGGCTCCCGTGTCGATGAAGATATATCCCAGCTTGGCTGCGATGGTTTTGGCGAAGGTGCTTTTGCCGCACGAGGAGAATCCGTCGATGGCTATGATGATCTTTTTAAGCTTGGAGCATTCCATGGGGGATGAGGTTGAAGAAGGTGGATAAAATCGTATAGACGCCGAGCACTCCGATGATAATGCCGGCCACATGGTTGATCGTGAGCATGTGGCGGGGCCGGAACCGGCGTCGGAAAAGGTTGATCAGGAAGGCCAGCGACGTCCACCAGAGAACGGCGCCGCCGAGGAATCCCAGGATAACGAGGAATCCCCGTCCCAGACCGGCTATGTCGAAGGTTTCGATCGTCGAAATTTTGAAAATGGCGAAAAAAGTCAGGATGTAGGGAATGACCAGCACGAAATTGGCGATCGTAAGGCCGAAAATCGAGGCGAAGTCCTGCGTAAGGCTGGTCTTGCCGGCCCGGTTGCGGCGGATCTGCGGTACCGGGTTTTGAAAGAAGATATAGACGCCTACGATGACTACGAAGATGCCGGCGATTACGCGCAGCAACTGGTTGTATTGGTCGATCTGGGCCTGAAGCATCGAGTAGCAGAAATAGGCGATCATCGCCATCGTCGTATCGGCGGCGGCTACGCCGAGCCCCGACACGATACCCGAGCGGCGGCTTTTGCTGAGGGTCCGCTGGATGCATAGAACGGCCACCGGTCCTACCGTGATCGACGCGGCGACGCCGACGCAGAATCCGCGCAGCAAAATCTCGATGATTTCCAGATACATGCTCTTTCTTGCAGGTTTTCTTCGCAAAGATACGAAAACTAACTTAAAATTCGGCCCGGTTTCGGAAAAAGGGATGAAAAGAGAGTTGCAGGGGATTTGTCCCGGTATAATGTTGATAAGTTCTCTATAACTTTGTTTTTTAAGGACAAGAGTGGGCTCGAAAAATGGATATATTTGTCCGTGTACCTAAAAAAGACAATGCTATGGCAGAGAACCAAAAAATGGAGATAGATCTGGGCGAGGACGTAGCCCAGGGCAATTACATCAATCTGGCGATCATCGCACATTCGGTTTCGGAATTCATCATCGACTTTGCGACGGTCCTTCCCGGTGTGCCGAAAGCCAAAGTCAAGAGTCGTGTGATCCTGACCCCGGAACATGCCAAGCGCCTGCTGCTCTCCCTGCAGGAGAACATTACCCGCTATGAAAGCAATGTGGGAAAAATCGAAATACCGGCTCCGCAGCGCCATTCTCCCGGCGATTTTCCGCTGGGCGGAGGTCCCAAGATCGGTGAGGCTTAAAGTCCGGTATTTCCGGTCGGCTGGTGCGGGACGGGCGGTTGTTTTGCCGAAGCCGTGAAACAAGAGAAGGCCGGCCGGGAAGAGGCGGACGAAGGCGCGACAGCTATGCCGCGAGAGTTTTTGCAGCCGGGTCGGCAGTGCCGGCCACGATTGAAAAGCCGGAAGGAAATGTTTCCTTCCAGCTTTTAGGTAATGGCTTTCGCCAAAGGTAACTTAGGGTTTATTCGAGCACTTCGGCGACGACGAAATTGCTGCCTCCGATGAAGATCATGTCCTCCTCCGAGGCCATCTCCCGCGCCCGGGCCAATGCCCCGCTCACCGTGTCGGCCACTTCGCCCCGAAGACCGTATGCAGCCGCTTTTTCAGCCAGCTTGCCGGCCGGAAGCGCCCGTTCGTTGCCGGGCTGCGTGAAGATATAACGGGCCTCTTTGGGAAACAGAGGCAGTACGCTCGATAGGTCTTTGTCATTGACGAATCCCAGTACGCAGTAGAGGTCGCGGTGGGGGGTTGCGGCCAACTGTTCCGCAACGTAGCGGATGCCGTGGGCGTTGTGTCCCGTATCGCAGATCGTGAGAGGTTTGTCGCCGAGCTTCTGCCACCGGCCTTGCAGGGCCGTGCCCGAAGCGACGGTGCGCATGCCTTCCGTGAGCGCGCGCAGGCTGATCGTCAGCGGGGTTTCCTGGTGCAGCAGGTCGATGACGGCGATTGCCGTCAGTATGTTGTGTTCCTGGTAATTGCCCGTAAGGTCCAGTTCCAGGTTGAAAACTTTGTTGTCGCGGTGGCGCTGGATGCTGAATTTCTGGAAATCCCCTTCCGTCGAATGGTTGATGCACGCGAAATCGTTTTCGGCATAGACGATTTTGGACATCATGGCCGTTGCCGCCTGGTCGAAGACGTGGTTGTATTCGTCGCTCTTCTCGCCGATCACGACCGGGATGCTTTTTTTGATGATTCCCGCTTTCTCGGCTGCGATTTTGGGAAGCGTGTCGCCCAGCAGGGCCATGTGGTCGAGTCCGATGTTGGTGATGACGCTCACGATCGGGATGATGAGGTTGGTGGCGTCCAACCGTCCGCCCAGTCCCGTTTCGATGACGGCGACCTCGACGTCGCTCTGGTCGAAGTAGTCGAAGGCGAGGGCCGTGGACATCTCGAAGAACGAGAGTCCGAGCTCCTTCATGCAGTCGTAGTGTTTGTCCACGAAGTTCACGACTTTCTGCTTGGGGATCATCTCTCCGTCCACGAGGATCCGTTCGCGGAAATCGCGCAGGTGAGGCGAGGTGTAGAGCCCCGTGCGGTAGCCCGCCTGCTGGAGTACCGAGGCGAGCATGTGCGACACGGAGCCTTTGCCGTTGGTGCCGGCCACGTGGATCGTGAAATAGTTGCGCTGGGGATTGCCCAGGTGCTTGCAGAATGCGGTGATGCGTTCCAGTCCGGGTTTATAGGCTTCGGGCCCCTTCTCCTGGTACGAAACGAGCGATGAAAATAGGAATTCGAGCGTTTGGTTGTAATTCATAATGCAAAAGTTCCGGCCCCCTCCGGATTTATGCGGGTCTTGTTAGCGGTCGTATGTCTGTTCCGGTTACTTCACCAGATGGTTTTTCTTCTTGATCCGATAGGCGATGTAATAGAGGATGCAGAGTCCCATGAGGAGCTCCGAAATTCGTCCCAGGTAGTCGCCGTATCGGGTGTAAAAAGTCAGTTCGCTGTTGAGTTCGACCTCTCCGGTGAGGATGCCGCGACAGTCCCAGCCCAGCTTTTGCTGCACGTCCCCGCGCGTGTCGATGAATCCCGAAGTGCCGGTGTTGGCGCTGCGGGCGATGGCCCGGCGGTGTTCGACGGCTCGCAGGCGGGCGATCGAGAAGAGGTGTTTGTGACCGGGTGTGTCGCCCCACCAGCCGTCGTTCGACGAGATCAGCAGGGCTCTGGCTCCCTCGCGTACGAATCCGCCGTAGAAGTTTCCGTAGAGCCCTTCGTAGCAGATCGGGGTTCCCACGCTCACGCCGTTGTGGACGAATGCCGGGCCGGGTTCTCCCACGCCGAGTTGCCCCACCGTGCCGCCCAGGTCGATCACCAGGAATTTGAGGGCCTTGAAGATCCAGGTCGGAGTGCTTTCGACGCCGATTACCAGCCGGCCCTTGTGGTGGATCGGGAGGCAGGCGGTCGTGTCGATGCCGAGCGTCGAGTTGAATTTGTCGTAAAAAGCTCCCCGTTCGTTTTGACGGGCGGTTTCCGTCCGTTCCTCCGGCGGATAATAGACGATGGTTTCGGCTCCTGTGACGATCATCGCACCGGAAGATTTTTCGTGCAGGATCTCTCTTATTTTCGTAACGACCGGAGCCTGCGGCAGATAGCGCTCGTCGTAGGCGTAGGGCCAGACCGTTTCGGGCAGTACGATGAAGTCGGAGCCTGCGGGAGCCTCTTCGATCATCGAGAGCAGCAGCCTTTCCTGCATCTGCTCCGTTCCCGCAGCGAATTTGTCGTAACAGTCGATGTTGGGCTGCACTACGGATACCGTGACCGAGCCTTCGTCAGGTGCTTCGTAACTCCAGAAAATTCCCAGCGAAACGAGAATCGGAAGGAGTACGACCGCTCCGGCCCAGGTCCAGGCTTTTGCGTCGCGCCGACGGCGCCAGGCCTCGTAAAGCAGGATATTCGAGAGAAGCACCCAGAGCGTACCGCCGAAGATGCCCGTATATTCGTACCATTGCACGGCCCACACTTCGTGCGAGAATCCGTTGCCCAGCAGCAGCCAGGGCCAGGAGAAGTCGCCGGTCGTGTACCAGAACTCCGTGGCGATCCAGCCTGAAACGAGCAGCGTGTAGGCCAATGCCTTCGGTCCCTTTTTCGAAACCGTATGGAAGAGCATGAAGGCGACCATGTTCAGGAAAGACGAGGCGATCGTCGCGGCGAAAGGGCCTACGGGAGTGGCTAGCCAGATCCACCAGATCGTAGAAACATTCCAGAGTACGAAGGTGAGGAGCGCCCAGCCGAAAACTTTCCACCACGAGCGGCGGGAAGCGTCGTACGAATCGCTGATCCAGAGCAGCGGCACCAATCCGAACAGGAGGGTGAATCCCGTTCCTCCGAGCCATCCCGGCGAGAGCAGGAGGGTCGAGCAAAGTACCGCAGCGAATTTGCGCCCCATAGAAGTCATTAATTTCTGGCGACAAAAGTAACGAAAGCCTTGCATATTTCAAAAAATATAGAATATGAATTCCTCCTTTGCGGAATATGCCGCTGATTCTCGAAACCCCCGACGAATTGCGTTGGGCGGAGGAGATCGCGGAATTAAAACGGTTTTGGGAAGAATAGTCGAACGGTTGCGATTCGCTTCCCGTCGAAACGGCTGTTTCGGCGGGAACTTTCGTGCGAAAATATTTGCAGGATTTGATCGAGTTATCTATCTTTGAGAAAAATACGCTACTGTAGTTTGTCTGCAAAAACGTTATGCCTATGAAGAAATCGTACTTTTTGTTGCTTGCAGTCCTGTTGTGGGGTTGCTCGACGTTCGAAGAGGAGGTTCTTCCGGCCCCGGGGGATTCTCCGCGTCAGTTGTCGGTTTCGGCGGTGGAAGAGCCTGGTCCCGATCCGGGTTCGTTGGAGATCATGCAGCGTGCGGTGGACAGCGTTGCTGCCCATAGCGGGCAGCGCAGCCGTTCTGCCTCGGTATCGGGTGCTCAGATCGAACCTACCCACCGTTACGTACGTTTCTCTCCGGCCACGAAAGCGCAGTTCGACGCTTTGTTCGATCAGGATGAATTTACCTGTTATAACTTTCCGTTGGATGAGGTTTCTCCGGTAAGTGCGGATGAGGGCTTCCGGATGTCCGGACCTTCGGATACTCCGGAACAGCTCTACGCGGTACTTCGTACGACGGTCGTCTTGCCCGATACGATTGCGAGCGAGGTTTTGAAAGAGTTGTACGACCCGTCGGTTACGGAGCGGGGCGTTGCGGATCCAGTGTGGGCGGATCGGGTCTGGGCCGAGGCTCGTGCTTTGATCGACGACGGGCGCCATCCGGGGAAAATAATTCCTTACATTCCTTCCGGAGAGATTAAGGTTTGGGACAATATTGCCGGAGATTACATTCCGATCGAGGGTGTTATGGTTACTATCATGCCTCCTGATAACTTGTTGAGGGTCTTGACAACGAGGACAGATAAGGATGGTAAATTCAGAATGTCGGGGTCGGTTCAGGAGCCAGTTAATTATGCGCTTTCGTGGAATACGGTGTATTGGACGATCAAGAGCAGCGCCGTGAGTTCGGCGAACTTGCGGGGTCCCAGCGTGCAGGGCGCCTGGAATGTGAAGATTTCCGGAGATGATGTTATTAGTGGTCCTGCGACGGTTTTTCGGGCCGCTTACCGATACTGGCACAAGATGCCGGCATTGGGATTGACCGCACCCAATTTGGGTAGGAAAGTGAGAATTACATGCCATAATTCGGTAGGTTTCACATATTATTGGAATGGAAAAGAGTTAAGTGCTTCCGGCCTATTTCATCCTGTCGTAAATAGTGATGCTGATCCTGATATAGAAGTGGCCTGTAAGAGAAATGCCAGCTATGTTTTCGGAACTGTAGCTCATGAGATTGGGCATGCGGCCCATTATGCTTTCAATCCGAAATTTAATGGAAAGACGAATGCCTTGATTAAGGAGAGTTGGGCACAATTTACCCGCTACATTTTAACGGAAACGGAATACAAGGATTTGGGCCTATATGGTAAATTGCATAAAAGTCGATTATTTAATCCGAATCAGCATTTGGTGGCATTTCAGGTTCCGGATTATTATAATCAGCAAATGTGGTACTTGGGATTAGGGGCTGAAAGAGATGAGACTGTGCGATTGTACACTCCCATGTTTGTAGATTTATACGATACATTCAATCAAAATAAATGGTATGGATATTGGTCTCCCGGCAGAACAAAAGATGATTTGGACAGGACCCCGGATGATGATATTTGCATGCTGACTATTCGGGAAATCCAAGAGATTGCTTTTGGATCGAAAAACAAATCGGAGGCTATCGGATGGATTCGGCAGTACGCCGCCCGATACGGTTTTACTTCGGAGGAAATCGATCGGTACTGGGCGGTTTACTCTTTAATCGAGGATGAAGATTATGATCGGTATAAATAGTATGAATAATTATTGAAAAAACATTGGATTATGAAAAATTTGATATGGATATTGGCGGCGATTATGCTTGCAGGCTGTGGTGACAACGAAGAGGGTCAGGATATGGGGCTGCATGGCGATCCTCCCGGATATAGCCTTTTTATTTGGTCGAATGAGAGTGATCACCGGATAACGATGACGGTAACCGATCGATTCGAGAAGAAAGAGATCCTTCCCGGAGAAAGCCTGTTGCAGGAGGAGGTCGGTTTCGTTACCCCTCCGAGCCTTGAAGGATATATGATAGACGGTGTTTCGATTGTGTTCGACGATGGCCCGTACGGGGGTGTATTTTTCAGGACAGATAAGGTTACGGCGTTTAATCCCTGTCTTGAATGTAATTATACGGTGGAACGGTCGAATATCGATGGTTATATTGGATTTTGCAGGTGGACCTATACCTTCACCAACGCCGACTACGATGCGGCCGTGGCTCGCGGGCCGATGAAGGAGCAGTAACCATACGGGAGCGACTTGTTTGCAGGCACGAAACCCGGCCGGGGAATATTTCCCGGCCGGGTTTTTGCAGGAAACTCTGCCGAAGCCGTTTGCATTCTCGAAAAATATCCCTACATTTGTAGTAAACAGATTAACCGGACCGGACTATGAAAAAATTATCGTATCTGCTGACATTGCTGCTACTCGTTACCCTCATGACGGGCTGCAAAGCGTTCCATACTCTGATGGATTCGAAACTCAAAGCCGCTCAGGGGGCACCGTACGAATTGATTGTCGTGTGCAACCAACAGTTGTGGGAGAGCGAGTTGGGTGATACGCTGCGTTCGGTGCTGTTGGCTCCGATTCCCTATCTGAACGAACGGGAACCTCTGTTCAACGTGATGCAGTTTCCGGAATCGGGATTCAAAGGTACGGTCGTCGATTACCGCAATATCCTCAAAGTGCTCGTCGATCCCTCCCTTGCGGCGGCTTCGGCCGGTGTGCAATACGATGTTACGGCTTCTCCGCAGGTCGTGGTGACGCTTCAGGGACCGACCCGGGAGGCACTTACGCAATATGTCGCGGAGCATCGTGCGGAGTTGGTGCAAACCTTCGAAGGGGCCGAGCGCGACCGCTCGATCGCTTTCGCCAACAAGTTCAATCAGACGGAATCCGGCAAGCTCGTTCGAGAAAAGTTCGGCGTGGAGATGAAGATTCCCAAAGGCTACATCCTGGCCCAACAAAGCGATGATTTCCTCTGGTTCCGGTACGAATTCCCGGCTGCGAGCCAGGGCTTCATGCTCTATTCCTATCCTTACGAAGGGAAGCAGTCCCTTTCGGAGGAGGCGTTGCTGGCTGCCCGCAACCGTTTCGCCGCTCGCATTCCGGGGCCGAGCGACGGCTCCTATATGACCACATCGAAAGTCTTTACGCCCCGGTATCGGTTTTTCCGGCTCGAAGGCAGAGCCTGGGTCGAAATGCGCGGATTCTGGGATGTCGAAGGGGATTTCATGGGAGGTCCGTTCGTAAGCTATACGACCGTCGATACGGCGACCGACCGGGTTTTCACGCTGGATTGTTATGTTTATTCTCCGAAACTTCCCAAACGCAATTATATGCGCGAAGTGGAACACTTGCTTCATCTGGTGAAATTCCCCGCAGCGACCGGTTCCGCATCTGCGACTGTCACCGCTGGCAGGCGGGAGGCGGCAAAATCAGATGCTCCGGCATCCCGGGACGCAAATCCGAAACCCGAAGCAATCTCGTCGGAATCCTGATAATCCGCCGCCCCGGTGTTGCAATTCCTGACATATCTGTTCATCGCCATCTATACGGCGACGGTTATCGGCATCATCCTGGTTGTCATTTTGGGCAACCGCAACCCGCTCAAGACGATCCCGTGGGTCGTCGTGCTGATTTTCGCTCCGGTCGTGGGATTGGTTTTCTATTTCTTCTTCGGGCAGGATCTGCGGCGCAAGCGGATTATTTCGCGCCGTACCTACAAGCGGCTCATGGTCTATGCTCTTCCGGCCCATGTGCGTCGAAGCGATGCCCCCGTTCCGGCCGCATGTCAATCCCTGTCCACTCTGCTTACCAATACTTCGCAGGCGGTTTCCTTTTACGGCAGCCGCCTGACCCATTACGGCGACGGGGCTTCCAAGATGACCGCCCTGCTCGAAGAGATCGAAAAGGCCCGCGACCATATTCACATTCTCTATTATATTTTTTGTGACGATGAAACGGGTGCCCGTCTTCAGCAGGCGCTGATCCGCAAGGCAAAGGAGGGTGTCAAAGTCCGCGTACTCTATGACGACGTAGGCTGCAACGGGGTCAAGAAAGAATTTTTCCAGCAGATGCGCGATGCGGGTGCGGAGGTTCATGCCCTGCTGCATGTACGCTTTCCGATGCTGACCGACCGGGTCAATTACCGCAACCACCGCAAGATCGTGGTCATCGACGGCCGGGTAGGTTTTTTCGGCGGTATGAATATCGCCGACCGCTATGTGAAAGGACCGGGTTGGGGGGTATGGCGGGACAGCCACTTCAAGGTAGAAGGAAAGGGGGTGTATGGCCTGCAATCCGCATTTCTGGTGGATTGGTCGACCGTCGAACGCGTACACCTGGATACCTCGAAGTTTTTTCCCGAAGCCGACAACTATACCTCATCGACCATGCAATTCGCTACCAGCGGTCCGTTGGGGCCCTGGCGAACGTTGTTGCAGGGTATTATGACGGCTATCGCCGGTGCGCGACGGAGTATCTGCATCCAGACGCCCTATTTCCTGCCGACCGAGGGCCTGAACTCCCTGTTGCAAACGGCGGCATTGGGCGGTATTGACGTACAATTGATGCTGCCCGAGCGTTCCGATTCCCGGATTATCGATAAAGCCGTGCATTCGTTCATCGACGATATGCTCCGGGCCGGGGTGAAGGTTTACTTTTATACCAAAGGCTTCCTGCATGCCAAAATGCTTATCGTCGATGATCTGCTGACGGTTGTGGGTTCTGCGAACATGGATTTCCGCAGTTTCGAGCACAACTTCGAAATCAACGCGTTCGTTTACGGACAGGATTTCAATACGGCAATGCGTCGTGTTTTCGACGAAGACCTGCGCTCGTGCCGGCGGCTTATTCCTTCGGAATGGTTGCGGCGACCTCTTCCGCAGCGATTGAGCGAGTCGTTCATGCGGCTCTTTTCCCCGCTGTTGTAAGGCCGGAGGAGGCGATGACGGCGATCGGGGTTTCCGTTGTTGTCCGATTCGCAAAAAACATAGCCACACCACGGAAAGCCCGGAGCCTGTAAAAAATATTTGGAGAATCCGATTTAACTTTCTATCTTTGTAAAACAAACGTATCAGGGTTCTGACCTTCACGGGTCGGGATTCTTATTTTTTTGATAAAACCATGGCAAAAGAGATTATTTATCTGACGGCAGAGGGTTACAAGAAGCTCAAGGACGAACTCGACCATATGCGCTCGGTGGAGCGTCCGGCTATATCGGCGGCCATTGCCGAAGCACGCGACAAGGGAGACCTGTCGGAAAACGCCGAATACGACGCGGCCCGGGAAGCACAGGGACTGCTCGAAATGCGTATCGCCAAAATGGAAGATACCATTGCCAATGCGCGTATCATCGACGAATCGAAAGTCGATAAGAGCAAGGTGCAGATCTTGAGTCGGGTAACTCTTCTGAACCACAATACCGGCAAGGAGGTGATCTATACTATCGTCGCCGAGCACGAAGCCAACCTGCGCGAAGGCAAGCTGGCCATCGGCACTCCCATTGCCAAAGCCCTGCTGGGACATAAGAAAGGGGACCGGGTGGACGTGACCGTGCCTGCCGGGACGATCCATTTCGAAATTCTGGATATCAACATCTGAAATAGGGAGATCGGGGTGAGGCAATCTTTTTAGGATGTAGAAACTGTTGTTGATTATTTTTTGGTAAGGAATGCTTTCGGGCGTTCCTTTTTTGTTCGTATTTGTATGATTCCGGTGCTTTGTCAGTCGATACCGGCGATTGCTGCTATGTACGGCGGATTGCATGCAAGGGGAGTTCGGTGCCATGATCGCGCAATAAACGGAACGTCCGACCTTAAGGTCGGACGTTCTCTGTTTTCTCGTTTTGGAGGAGCTATTTTAACGATGTGCGAATTTTGCCTGTCGCATATCCATAAGATTGATATTTGACAGGCCACCACCGATGAGTTCTCCGGCGGGGCTTGCACCCTCTTTGGTCAGATTTACCATTTGGCGGATAACGGGTCCATAGTTGCCTTCTGCATCCGCTGCTACGCCACAGATGGTGTTTTCATCCCAATAGACTGCCAGCAACTGATCTACCGCATCCTTAAATTCAGGTATTCCGTAAGTAACCAGATTGTTGATTATGCTGCGGTCCGAATATTCGTCCGGATTACTCAAATCGCCCATGAAACATCCTGTCCACCAATGAGCTGCCTTGTCGTTGTGGGATACTTTCAACAACAGAACGGCATATTCTTCGAAGCCTGCGAAGTTGATGGGATCCAATTGGGCGAGTTCTGCGCCATCATACCATGCGTAGCTGTCGATGCTTACTTCGGCAAGCGCAGCGGTATTCTCTTCTACCGTATATGTTTCACTGATGATGAAGGGAGCGACAGGGACTCCTTTTTGATCGATGGCAACGGCCCACATTCGCAATTGATCGCCTGTCTGAAGATTCCGTTCAAATTCTACAGGACCTGTGGCCGCGAGCATGGAAACCGCCTCGGCATGCAGGCCGGTGGTGCCCATATAGTCTTTGATTTTGGATTCAAGCACTTTTTTCATACCCTCCTCGATATTTTCGCCGAAGGCCTGATAATCCTCTTCCGAGATAAGATCGAATATGTAAACGACATCGTCTGCTGACGGAACGGTGGAGAACTTGGAGGCGACAACCGAACTTAAAGTGCATTCGAATTGAACGTCGAACGTTTGGGGATCCCCTCCTTCAAGAGTCTTGAATGTTTCGGTTTTGATCGGTGTGGTCGGGAATCCCTGTTCGCATCCGAAAACCGCAATTTGATATTCCCAGCCCGGGTTGAGTTCTTTTGCTTCATACGTGAAAGGTCCCTCGTGGAGATACATGTCGAGCATACCCCAGCCGAAATAACGATCGATCAGATATTTTTGATAATCCGTACCCGTCGGCACCTGGGACTGGATGTCAGCCGACAGAACATCCAGGAAGTAAACATCGCTGTTCGACGGTGTAACGGTAATCGATGCTCCTGTCTGTGTGATTGCTGTCGTTGCGATTTCGAATGTATTGGTGGATTCGGGTGCAGTCTGCGCTGTAAAAGCTTCTGCGGTAGGCTTCGTCGTCGTGTGTCCGTCGGCATCGATACCTACTGCGACGGCCCAATACTTGGCTCCCGGTTCGAGTCCTCTGGCCGTATATGCATCGTTGCCGTAAGAAGTAATGGCTTTGACCGCCTCCTCGCGGGTCATCTCCTGCTGCTCCATCATCACTACCTCGATGAAATATTGTAGGTAATCGTCAAAACCGTGTTTTTGGGATTCCAGCCAATCGGCGTCGGTGACGATATCACTGAAATAACTTTTTGTTTCGTTGCTCGGAGAAACCGTGATTTCAGCTGTCGTCGGAGTAATGTTACTTACTGATACCTTGAATGTCAGTTGATTAGGATCAGTTTGGGGGGGGGTACGTCGGTTTTGTCGTCACTGCATGCTCCGGCGAACACCGCCAAAATAAGAAAAGGAATTAAAATTTTTTTCATAATCTTATTATTTTTTAGTGATTAATTCACTACTAAAATAAATAAAAGTAGTGAGAAAACAAAAAACGGATGATTTTTTAGGATGTTAAATTTAAGTTTTTTAAAATTGGATTGATGTCTTATGAAGAGGTAACTTTGTATTCGTATTCTCGGAACTGCCGGAAGTAAAGAAACCGGTCATAGTAACTTGGGGTATGATGCTGTTGTGATATTATATTGACCATTCGAATAAATTCGGAGCCTGTGTCCGTTTATACCCGAGGAAAAGGGTATGTTTGGGATTCGAGATATTGATATTTGATTCCCTGCAGAAGCATCCCAATATATAGGTATTTGGGAGAGTGCACCTTGCCGGGTAACCTTTTTTCATTATTTTTGCACCTGAAATGAGCGGACAAAAACTCATACGGGTATTCAATGCGGGGGCGCTGCTGCTGATCCTGCTCGCGGCCTATGCGGGCAAAAGCCTGCATACCCATCCCGATGAGTACTATCGTTACCTCACGGAGAACGATGCAAATACCACGTCGCCGGCTCTTGTGGACGACTGTGCGATTTGCCATTTCCATTTCTTCTCGTATATCCATTCTACCGACTGGGTCCTCGACAGTGAGTTCCGTTTGCTGGAAACCTTTTTCCGGCCGGAGTGTTACGATCCGGCAATCGTTGCGATATCGGGCTCGCAGCTCCGTGCGCCGCCTGCAATCGGGTAGATAAATTCGTTCCGGAACCATTCGTTTCCGGGACTATTCGACCGCACGTGCCGAGCGGCGCGGCAAAACATCGTTTTCACAGGGTATTCTCTCTCATCGGCCGTATTACGGGCCGTTGCCCCTGCCTGGCGAAAACAGACCCATTTTACATCTTAAAACATAGGATTATATTGTGTATCCATTTGGGAGCATAGCGCCCCGAGTCCATTCCGAGGAGGAGATTTAGGAGGACTTCATTACAGACGCAGCCTCCGGCCGCGAATAAACGCCCTCGAACTCGATTCCGCGACCGTCGGATAATGGGACATTGAAGATATAATCGCCTAATTATTATAATATGAAAAAATTGATCCTCTTGGCCGTAATGTGCCTGGTTTATCATACACTTTTTGCAGACGAAACGACCCCGACTCCTAAAAGCGACGCTCATCTCTACGGCCATGTCATCGACAGCAAAACAGGCGAACACCTGCCCTATGCCACCGTCACCATTCCCGGCACGACCATCGGCACCATGACCGATGCGAGCGGGCACTATTTCCTGAAGAATCTGCCGACGGGCACTATCACCGTCGAGGCCCGCATGATGAGTTACGATCCCGTGCGCCACGAAGTAACGCTAAAAAAAGGACAGTCCCTCGAACTCAACTTCGAAATCACGGAAAACGGAATTTTTCCTGTGATAAAAGCAACGATCGTAAGCACTAAAATAAGTAACGTAATTTCTAACGGTGTCATCTGTTCCTCCAACTTTTCTTGAGTATGATAATTTTTTAACAAGTATAACTATCATATGTCAGAAGTGCCAGAAAGTACAGTTCCTTATTTTCACATAATATGTCCTTCAACTACATATTATTATTTCCAGTATATGCTGCTACCGGATTGCTTCACAGATAATCTCATACAGCTTTTCCATCTCCGTTTTTAATACGGTATCTTTCATATAAATCAGGTCAATTTCAATCTGAATCGGTGCATCTCCGATTGATAAAGGTACAATTTCTTTTGAAAACGGGTTATTAAAAATCATATGATCCAACGTGATCATAATTGCTTCATGGTACGCCACACAGGACAATCCCGTTCTTGTCCCACTGATCTGATATACAACATTAGGTTTTAAATGGTAATGTCCATAAATTTCATCTGCGTGCTGCCGAAACGGTGACCCCGGTAAAAGCATGACATTTTCCTCTTTTTCACACGCTTTAAGGTCAACCCACGGATACTGAAATCCTTCCTTCGCCACCGCCAGCGTTGCCAGATGATGATTTTTACCGACTGCCATGACAAACTCACACATTTTAACCGGGCGGTATTCCAGATCAGCATCCTTTTGGTCAATTGTTGCCAGCACCACATCCACCTGCTGTTTTTTCAACAGCTCCATCAGCTCTCCTGTTGAATACTCCTGTAAAATAATTTTTACTGCCGGAAAACTCTCCTGAAACTTTGGAATGATATCTTTTAAAACAAGATCCGAAAAAGAAGGCTGCACACCGATACGTATCATGCCGTGGCTCATACTGGAAAACCGCTCCATCTGAATTGTGATCTCTTTCTGGATTGTTTCGATCTCCTTACATCTGCCCACATAATACTCGCCTGCCGCCGTCAGCACAAAACGTTTCCCGATCCTGTGAAATAACTGCACATTCAGTTCTTCCTCCCTCGCCTGGACAAACTTACTCAACGCAGAAGGTGTAATATAAAGATTATTCGCTGCTTTCGTAATCCCTCCACATTTTGCAACTTCCAAAATATACTGCACATTCTTATCCATCCAGATATCCTCCCTCTTTTCAGGTTTCTAAAACTTCTCCCGGTAACAATTCGTTGATGCAATGAATGAAATAGAAAAAAAACCTACCACAGTTTCATATGGTAGATTCTTTTCATTACACTACGAAGTCGTACATTTTATGTACTCTGCAAAAGGGTTGTATGAATATGTTTCTAGGAGAAGAATAACATATACAATTGGGTAATCTCAAAAGCGTATGCCATGGCACTGGCATCTCTTTCTCTATTATACTAACGTATAATTTGCGAGAAGTAAAGTTTATATTTTTCAACATTTATGTCGTATAACTACATATTTTCAAAAATGCTCTTTGAGGATATTTCATTGCAAAAAAAGAACTGCAGACATCTGTCCACAGTCCTCTTTCTGCCATCGCATTTATTTAGCTGTTTGGATATTTATTGATCATACGCTCGATCAATTCTACTGACTCTTCAATACCGTAGCTTGCACTGTTGATACATAAATCATAGTTAACAGCATCTCCCCACTTCTTACCGGTATAATCAAAATAATATTTTGCATGCCTTGCATCTAATTTTACCAGAAGGTGTGCTGCCTGTTTATAATTTAAGTTGTGCAGTTCCATCATACGACGTACACGCTGTTCAAAGGAAGCTGTAATAAAAATACTGATATGTGGGATTCGATGGTTTGTAAGTACAACATCCGCACATCTTCCCATTACAATAAAATCTTCCTTCTTTGCCATCTCACAGATCAGATCACTCTGATTGAAGAAAATAGCATCCTGAACTGGAAGTCCATGATATTTCTTGAAATTCTTGAAGAACTTTCCAACACCTGTATTTTTCTCAATCTTTCCTTTGAGTTCCTCTACATAATTGCTGTGATCTTCAATATTCTCTTTTTCAGCATCCATTCTCTTCAAAACCTGGTCAAAAATTTCTGCATCATAGTAATTGATTTTCAACTTATCTGCCAGTGCAAAACCAATATCGGTTCCGGCACTTCCATGTGTACGACCAATACAAATGATCAGATGATCATCCGGTGAGAACTTCTGTCTTAAATTGGAAGTATTCAATGCCGCCATATTTTCGTTGATAATATCAACGCTTCCGAAGCTGGTTGGAATTGCTGCAATTTTTTTCAGAATCTCATTATACTGGGACATCATTCTGTGATGATCTTCTTTATTCTTAATAGTTCTCGCCATATTGCCGATCAATGCAATATCGCTTCGGATCTCATGCCCCTGTGGTCTTGTGATCAGAAGTCTGGTGATCTCTTCAACGCAGGTTGCCTCATCTCCGGTAAAAGTTCTACCAAGAGAAGAACCTACACACTCATATACCTCTTTATCTAACTGATAGATCTGCTTTGCGATCTCGTAACAATTCTCTCTATTTTTTTCCATGACTCATCATACCTTTCTATCACTGCAATTTTATAAGAAGAATACCAGCATATCAATAAAGAATACAGGTACTAAAATACACAGTGACCAGCCCATATATCCGAAGAAGGATGGCATACGGATACCGTTTTCATCAGAAATAGATTTTACCATAAAGTTTGGCGCATTTCCAATGTAAGTGTTAGCTCCCATAAATACAGCACCACAGGAAATTGCCATAAGGATCTTTACAGAGATGGTACCAACTGTAGTAACAATACCTGATGTGAATCCAAGTGTTCCTGCTGTTGTGAGGAATACAAGGTAAGTTGGTGTGTTATCCAAAAAGCTGGAAAGAAGTCCGGTTGCCCAGAACATCTCATATGGCTCTGTAATTCCGAGGTTTGGTCCCATTGTTTTCAGTAATGCAAGTGCTGGCTGCATTGTGATGAAAATGCCGATAAATAATACCGCAACTTCTTTGATTGCACCCCAGGTAAAGTGGTTCTGGGTACGGATCTTCTCATTTGTTGTCTTAAATGAAAGTAATGCAGCTAAAAGAATAATTGCAACCTCAATAATTGCAGGGAATGTCAATTTAACAGATTTGTAAATTGTAATTCCAAGTACGTTTCCGGCTGCATCCTGGAACATTGGCAGACTTGGAAGCGTACCGCTTAAAATAACAGCCACAACGATCGCTACAAGGAAAAACACATTATGTAAACCTTCTACTTTGATATCTACACCCGGTTTGCTGATATCCGGACGTAAACCATTCGCAATATCCTTGCGATACTGTTTCTTATCAATTAAGTAGAAAATGATCAATAATAAAATCATATTGAAAATTAAAATCGGGAACAGGTGTAAGCTCCAGAAGAATGGAACACCACGCATAAATCCCATTAAAAGTGGTGGATCGCCGATAGGTGTCAGACATCCACCCATATTGGAGATCATGAAAATAAAGAATATCATGATCTGTGCTTTGTTTTTTCTCCATGAATTCATCTTGATCATCGGGCGGACAAGCAGCATACTTGCACCGGTTGTACCGATACAGCTCGATAATAAAGTTCCGAATGCTAAAAATAAAGCATTCACAGCAGGAGAACCTGCAAGGTTACCCTCCAGCGTAATATTTCCGGATACACAGAACAGACCGAATAATAAAACGATAAAGGTCAGATAATCATTCACGATACACTCTAACACTGTTTCGGTCGTCTCTCCTGCGCCGTTTAACACGATAGACGGGATAATAAAAAGCAATGACCACACGATCACTGCCAAAGCCTGATGTTTTTCCCACCACTCAGGCTTTACCAATGGCATTACCGCAATGCAGAGCAATAAACCTGCAAACGGAATGCAAAGTAATAAACTGTTCATGTTTTGCACCTCTTCTTTTTTACATATTCAAATTCAAACCCATGTCAATATTATCAGATTTTCCAGAATTTTCAACTTTTTTCTAACTAAAATCCGGTCAAGAACTACATATAAGTAAAACTGTATTTTTTTCTGCTACAAAATGACGGTCGTGTGATATCGATATCTGATGGTTTCCATGCAAAAAGTGGACACTTGTTTGTTCTATTTTAAAAATTGCACAAAAAAGATCGTTACAAAGCTCCTCTGCAACGATCTTTTCAGCAATTTTACCATAAATCTGCCAACTCATAAATCAGCTTTTCTGTTTTTTCCCATCCAAGACAAGGATCTGTAATGGATTTTCCATAGCAGTGTTCGCCAACTTTCTGGGCACCATCCTCAATATAACTCTCGATCATAAGTCCTTTTACCAGATTATGAATCTCTTTTGACACTTTACAACTATGTAATACATCTTTGCTGATACGAATCTGTTCCATAAACTGTTTTCCTGAGTTAGAATGATTGGTATCCACGATGACCGCCGGATTTGCGAGGGTTGTCTGCTGTGATGCGTTGACATCTTCATAATGTTCTAATAAATTCTGCAGATCTTCATAATGATAATTTGGAATATTGCGTCCAAACTTGTCCACATATCCGCGTAAAATAGCGTGTGCATATGGATTTCCGGTTGTTGTCACTTCCCAGCCCCGGTATAAAAACGTATGTCCGTGCTGTGCAGCGATCATGGAATTCATCATAACAGAAATATCCCCGCCTGTCGGATTCTTCATTCCGACCGGAATCCCAACTCCACTTGCAGTCAGACGATGCTGCTGGTCTTCTACGGAACGTGCACCTACTGCCACATAAGACAACAGATCAGACAAATATCTGTGATTCTCCGGGTAGAGCATTTCATCTGCACAGGTAAATCCGGTTTCTTTTACCGCTCTCGTATGCAGTTCCCGGATTGCAATGATTCCTTTTAACATATCCTCTTTTTTCTCCGGATCCGGCTGATGCAGCATTCCTTTATATCCAACGCCGATCGTTCTCGGCTTATTGGTATAAATACGGGGAATTATAAAAATTTTATCCTTCACTTTTTCCTGAACCGTTCTCAATCTGGATATATAGTCAATAACAGCATCTTCATTATCTGCGGAGCAGGGACCGATCACTAAAATCAGCCTGTCATCTTTTCCCTCAAAAATATTGCGTATCTCTTCATCTCTCTGGGCTTTCACTGCCACAACTTCTGTACTTACCGGAAACTGCTCTTTCAACTCCTGTGGTGTTGGCAGTTTCCGTAAAAATTCCATCTCCATTTCCATTGGTACATCCTCCATGTGTAACTCCAAGCCTGCATAAAAACTTCTCTTTGCCAGTATCTATCGTCATACACTCTGTGCTATCTACATCTTATGCAGTTTTGTTTTCGTACTTCAACGCATTGAAGTATTCTTTTTTATCATAATAGTTTCACAGGAATCCGTCAAGTGCTAATTCTTGTTCATTACTGGTTTTCATTATTTTCTACTGAGTTTTTCAAATCCTCTGCCAGTAAATAAATATTTTCCAGCACTTTTTTACAATTGGACATCTTCTCCACTGTAATGTCTGCCGTGCGGAGACCCTCGGTGGAAGAAGCTGCTACCTCCTCACCTGTTGCAGACAAATGCGTGATGTTATCTGAGATCACTCCTGTCGCATCCAGTATTTTTTGAATACTCTGTTCTGCAACATCGATATTTCCCATTAAAACTTCCACTGCATTACCAACATCATTAAATTTATCTCTGGTATCATCGATCAGTTGATTCTGCTTCTCTACAGATTCTGCCGCTGTCATGATGCTGTCATTCGCACGTTTTGTATCTTCATTCAATTTCTGGATGATCTCTGTAATATTTGCAGAAGCATCCTTCGTCTGCTCTGAAAGCTGACGGATTTCATCTGCCACGACTGCGAAACCTTTTCCGGCTTCACCGGCTCTTGCTGCTTCAATAGACGCATTCAGGGCAAGCAGATTGGTCTGATTTGAAATGTTAATGATGGAATCGACAAATGTTTTTACTTCCTCCACTTTATCGGTCAGGCTTCTGATCACATCCACCGTCACCTGACTCGCATCTGCAACGTTCACGGCCTGTTCCTTCAATTCACTGACAACACCGGCACCTTCTTTCACATTGTCATTCGTCTTATGTGATGCCTCGATCATTTCTTTGATGCCCTGCTCTGCCTGATCGGTATTCCCCTGAATATCAGAACACATAACCGCCTGTTTCTGGATCGCTTCCGCTGTGCTTTCTGTGCTGTCTGCAATTTCCTGAATGGAACTGTGACTCACATTAATGGATTCCTGCAGACCGTCAAGCATATCCATTGCCTCTCCAAAATGCTTGGAAATATTCTCTGCAACGATGATCATCTTTTTATTACTATCCTTCTGGATATCCGATGCATTTTGAATTTCTGCAAGATTTTCTTTAAAGAAACACTCGAGCAGATGCTCTGCACTATTGCAGGCATATGCGGTCAGCAATAATACAAACAGCCCAATCACATTATTCTGCAGATCTGATCCGTCACCCAGAAAGCATCTGACTAAATGAACTACAATGGAAACCAGCGCAATACCATTTGTCACCATCACAATTTTCTTGTCCAGATAAACCATTGCAACGATCAGTAGCGGCAGACCATATGTCCATGTTCCAACGGTTGTGTTCAATTGGACAATCACGAAATAACCTATCATCATCGACAGTGTCATGATTACCGCACATGTGCGTGTTGTTCTTTTACCAAGATATGCTACAACCGAGATAACGATAACTGCTGCCGCCGTGACTGCCTCCATCACAATCTTTGCCGCATGTCCGCCCTGACTGACGCCCAATGCTAACATAAGGGTAGCTGCTATGTATCCAAAAACAACCACTATTGCAAGCAGTACTCTTTTATTCGCTCTGGAATATTGTTCTTCATTCATATAACTTCCTCTTTTCTAGTTAAGGTAGTGTCAAAAACTACCCATTTTATTGTTCTAAAATTCTTTTAAAACCTTGAT
>ENA-OPEC01000342-OPEC01000342.1-human-gut-metagenome-genome-assembly--contig:-NODE-342-length-41320-cov-5.461965_pt1 | contig 41320 bp, 34 predicted proteins | sample MGYA00241622_ERZ501507 | MGnify/ENA primary metagenome ERZ501507 (study PRJEB25962, sample SAMEA2042582) | human gut metagenome | biome: human gut; feature: human-associated habitat; material: faeces... | reverse complement strand
TTTCTGCCGTAACGCTTACGCCCAGCGATTACGTCATTACCGCGACGAATCGGCTGCTGTCGCCGACCTTCGACGCGCTGAGCAGCTATGACATCAAAATCCGTGTGCAGGATGTTTTCTACTACATCGAACAGACGGTGTCCATCGGCACAAAGCAGGTCATGATGGATTTCTACAAGGATGGCACAGGCATCGCCTTCGGCAAGGTCGCCGAAAACGCGGGCAAGGTGGAATTCGGCTGGCCGCTGCTGCTCTCCGAGCCGCTGGGCGTGGATCAGGGCGGCACGGGCGCTGAAACCGCGTCCGCCGCCTGTACGAAGCTGGGAGCCGTGAAGAAATCCGGCGACACGATGACCGGCAACCTCGCCATTTCGGGCTATCTGTACCCGTCGCTGTTCCTGCTGCCCACCTACAACAGCACCACCAACCGCACCGTTTTTGAAGGCAGCTATGTTGGCGCTTCTTCCTTTTCCTCATGGGAGGACAGCACGGGAAACAACCGTCGTATGCTGGAAGTGCGCAATGCGGCGTATCAGGCGAGTCTGGATTTCGCCGTGCTGCTGCGCACCTGCACGGGCGGCACATGGGCTTCCTACCGCCTGTTTCATGCGGGCATGGCGACGCCCATTCCGCTGGCGAATGGCGGCACAGGCGCTTCATCCGCTAAGGCTGCGTTGTCCAATCTCGGAATCTTCTATTCCGCTTCGCTCCCCAGCACTGGTACGGACGGGCAGATCTGCCTTGTTCCGGTCTGATGAGGTGAACCAATGAGCACGTTTTCTGCGACTGCCAACAGCGGCTCAACGATTGGCTACGCACAATATGGCTCCTCGTCATGGAGCACAGGCAGCAGCAGCGGCGCATGTCAGGGTGCGTATCAGGGCACTACTGCCGCCAAATCCCGCGTAGGCGTGATGGTTTTCAGCGGCGCGGGTGCGGCGCTCAAGGGAAAGCTCATTCAGAGCATTACCCTGACGATCACGTCCTCTGGCGCGGGCTCTGGCTCGTCCTCCAAGAAGCTGACCTTCTGTCAGGCCAACTATCAGAGCCTGAACATCGGCGTTCGCGGTTCAGCGCAGGTGGGCGCGACGATGGGCACGCTGACCGGCAAATTCTACTCGAATACCGTCACGCACACCCTGAACGCTTCCAGCAACGCCGCGCTGTTTGCGGCGATGAAGGCATACTTCGAGGCGGGCAATTCCGCTCTGGTGCTGTACAACGGCGAAACCTCGTCCAGCAGCGGTTATTCCAGCAACTACGCCCGAGTTACCAGCTGCACAATTTCAGTAACCTATATCGACGCGGTGGTCTGGTACCGGGACGGCAGCGCATGGCGGCAATGCACGGTCTGGTATCGGTTGAACGGTGCGTGGATACAGGTGGTTCCCTACTACAATTCAGGCGGCGCATGGGTGCGCGTCTGACGGAGGTGATTTTTTGAAAGAACTCTTTGAACAGGTCATTCAGCGCAGGGAGTACGACCTGAAGTCGCTGCTGACCTGCATCGACCAGTACCACATCGAGGGCAAGCTGACCGACGACGAGCGGCAGGAGCTTGCGCAGGCGGCCCGCGAAGGCGCGACGGCAGACTACGACTATGCCGGGGAGATCAATGCCCTGTGGGCAGCGGTTCGCGCACTGCAGCAGAGCATCGCGCCGCCCGCCGAGGACGAATGGCCTGAATTCGTCCAGCCCACCGGCGCGGGCACGGCCTACCAAGTGGGCGACAAGGTTACCTTCAAGGGAGTTCGCTATGTCTGCCGCCTGCCGCACTGCGTATGGAGCCCGGCAGATTATCCCATAGGCTGGCAGAAACAGGCATGAGCGGTCGCTGAAATGGCGGCTGTTTTTTTATGCGACAAAGCAAAAGGAGGAAATTCAAATGAGGAACTTTTCCATTGACATCATCTGGGCGAAGATTCAGATGGCCGTCGCGGCGATTGGCGGCTGGCTGGGCTACTTTCTGGGAGGCATGGACGGACTGATGATTGCGCTGATCGTTTTCATGGTGCTGGACTACATCACCGGTCTCATGTGCGCGGTGATCGACAAGAAGCTGTCCAGCGCCGTGGGCTTCAAGGGCATCTGCAAGAAGGTGCTGATCCTGATGCTGGTAGGCGTGGCCAACGTGGTGGACATTCACATTGTGGGCACCGGCTCAGCCCTGCGCAGCGCCGTGATTTGCTTCTATCTCTCCAACGAGGGCCTGTCCCTGCTGGAAAACGCGGCCCATATCGGCCTGCCCATTCCCGACAAGATGAAAGATGTGCTCGCGCAGCTGCACGGGCGCACCGATGAGAAAAAGGACGATGTACAGGAGGATGAGCAGGAATGAGCGAACGAATCAATACGCCATTTACCAATGAGCACTTCGTTGCGTTCTGTGAAAAGATGGTAGGTCAGCCCTACTGGTACGGCTCGGTGGTTTATAAATGCTCTGAAAACCTGCGCGCCCGCAAGTCGAAGCAGTATCCGGCGCATTACGGTTCCAGCCGTACCGCCCGGTACCGCGACGACATTGCAAAGAAGAAGGTCTGCGCCGACTGCGTGGGACTGATCAAAGGATACAACTGGACGAACGGCGGGCAGGGCGTGATCGAATCCATCGGCACGGACAAGACCTTTTCCAGCAAGTATGGTGGACACGGCTGCCCAGACAAAAGTGCAAACGGCATGTTCAACTACGCCAAGAGCAAGGGCTGCGCCTGGGGTACCATGGACACGCTGCCCGAGGTGCCCGGCATTGCACTGCGTTTTGACGGACATGTGGGAGTGTACATCGGCGGCGGCTACGCGGTGGAGGAGCGCGGATTCAACTACGGCTGCGTAAAAACGAAGGTCTCCTCTCGCAAGTGGACGCACTGGTATCAGCTGCCCTTCGTGGATTACGGCGACGCGGTGTTCACGGGCGGCATCGGCGTGAAGGCAGATACTCCGAAAACGGAGTACACGCTGGGCACGCGGACGCTGAAAAAGGGCGCCAAAGGCACGGACGTGAAGGCGCTGCAGGAGTTTTTGCTCCAGTTGGGCTACAGTCTGCCCAGATACGGCGCGGATGGTGATCTCGGTGGTGAGACGGAGACTGCCCTCAAACTATTTCAGGCAAGAGCCGGGCTTGCGCAGGACGGCGTGTACGGCAGTGATACCCATAAGGCGCTGATGGACGCGGTTGCGGATCACGACGCGGGAAAGGAACCTGCCAAACCCGACGAGCCTTCTGAAGCGTCCGTCAAACGCGTGCGCATCGTCTGCGATGGCGGCACGGTCAACATCCGCGTGGGCAACGGCACGCAGTATGACCGCATCACCGCTGCAAGGGACGGCGCTTCCTTTGAATGGGTAGCCACCGCTGAAAACGGCTGGCACGCCGTCGTAGTCAATGGGCGCGTTGGCTGGGTGTCCGGAAAGTACGCGAAACTCGCGTGATGCACAGCTCTATTATATAGGAAGAGACACGATTGGGGCCGGAGCAATCCGGCCTCTTTTCTTGTATAGATCAGGCTGATCGGAAAGGAACGCTTTCATGACAAACGCTGAACGGGACTACATTATTCGCTATCGAGAATCAGGAAAAAGCTGTGCGGAGATCGCACGGATACTGGGACTGTCCGCCAACACAGTGAAGTCCTTCTGCCAGAGAAACAGCATCGTACCGATTGCGCCGAACACGCAGGCGTCTCTCCCCACTCTTTCAGAGACGGTCTGCCTGTGCTGCGGCGAAAAAGTCACACAGCAGCCCCATCGCAAGCCGAAGCGCTTCTGCTCGGATACCTGTCGGCTGCGCTGGTGGCACGCCCACCGGGACAGGGAGAAGAATGCCGCAGACCGCCGCTGTTTCTCCTGCGGGCGTGTGTTTCGTTCTTCGCGGGAACAAAAATATTGCAGCCACGCCTGTTATATCAAAGCGAGATTTGGAGGGAACGCGCATGAGCGCAATGCTGACGCAAGAGCAGTTTGACCGGGAAGCGGGTTTTCGGCTTTCCCTTTCCATCATGAATCGCCTGATGGAAGAAAACCTGCTGACCCAAAAGGAATACGGGCAGATCGAACGAATTCTGGCGCGAAAGTTCTCGCCGGTATGGGCGGGTTTACCCGATATAATAAAGGATAAATCTGCGTGACAGCCCTTGATAATCCGTCCACATGACGGTAATATGCATCACGATCCGAAGGATTGATACAATATCGGAAAGGACGGATTGATATGAACGAGAAGACAATGACGCTCACCCGCATGGAAGCGCCGGCGCAGTTGCCTGTGCGAAAGCGCGTGGCGGCCTATGCCCGCGTCTCCATGGAAAAGGACGCCATGCTGCACTCGCTGGCGGCGCAGGTCAGCTACTACAGCGAACGGATCCAGCGAAACCCGGAATGGGAGTACGCAGGGGTATTCGCGGATTTTGGTCTGACCGGTACGAAGGAAACGCGTCCGGAATTTCAGCGGATGCTGCAAGAATGCCGCGAAGGAAAGATCGACCTGATTCTGGTCAAGTCCATCTCCCGTTTCGCCCGAAATACGCTGGCACTGCTGAATACGGTGCGCGAACTGAAGGGGCTGGGCATAGGCATTTATTTTGAGGAACAGAAGCTGGATACGCTGAGCGGGGACGGTGAGTTTATGCTGACCATCCTCGCTTCTTTTGCACAGGAGGAAAGCCGCAGCGTATCCGAAAACTGTAAATGGCGCATCCGAAAGAAATTCGAGCAGGGCATTCCCACGGGCTTTGGGATGTACGGCTACGAGGTAAAAAACGGCAGCTTTGCCATTAAGCCGGAGGAAGCCGCAGTAGTGCGCCGGATTTTCCAGATGTACCTGGATGGCATGGGCAGCGTGAAAATCATGAAGCTGCTGACAGAGGAAGGCGTGCCCGCGCCGTTGGGTGGGCTTTGGAATGCCAGCGTGGTCATGGAAATGCTGAAAAACGAGAAGTATGCCGGCGATCTGCTGCTTCAGAAGTTTTACACCAACAACCATGTGGAGAAGAAGCGTTTTCACAATCGCGGAGAGCTGCCTCAGTATTTTGTTGGCGAGGATCACGAGCCGATCATTGACCGGGAAACCTTCGACGCGGTGCAGCGGGAAATCGCCTGGCGAACGGCGCAGCGCAAAGCGAACAAGGCAAAAAGAACAGCGACAAACACAGAGTTAAGCGCATCGGCAGTAGAGCCTTCTATGTCGTCATCTGGGAACAATAGCAGAGAAACAATCCCTCTGACCGACCGTATTTACTGCGGCGTCTGCGGAAAGAAATATCGATACAAGGTCACACGGCTGGGCACGCCCTATGCCGCGCCGGTCTGGATCTGCAGCACATTCAATTACCGGGGCAAGGCGTACTGCGCCTCGAAGCAGATCCCCGAGGACATTCTGAAAGAGCTGATCACCTCCGTTCTGGGAACGGTTCACACGGAGGACAGCGTTCATCATATTGAGATGCATCCGGGCAACCGGGTGCTGTTTGTTTTTCAGGACGGTCACACCGAGGAACGCTTCTGGAAAGATCATTCCCGCAAGGATAGTTGGAATGAGGAAAAGCGCCAGAAGGCTGCGGAGAAAACCAGAATCCAGCACCAGAAACGGAGGGAACAGGAACAATGAGCGAAGCCAGAGCTTATACACCTACAGTCACGCGCGTCAAGACGGTTCGGGTCATCCCGCCGACCATTCAGCCGTTAACCGACATTCCTGCCTTTTCAGCGCGCCCCAGACGCGTGGCGGCTTACGCCCGCGTCTCCACCAGCAGCGAGGAGCAGCTGACCAGCTATGAGGCGCAGGTAAAACACTATACCGAGTATATCAAGTCCAAGGAAAATTCGGATAACTGGCAGTTCGTGGATGTGTATACGGATAAGGGCATTACGGGCGTGAGCACCAAGAAGCGCGAAGGGTTTAACCGCATGATTCAGGACGCGCTGGCAGGCAGGATTGACCTGATTATCACCAAAAGCGTCTCCCGCTTCGCCAGAAATACCGTGGACACGCTGACTGCCATCCGTAAACTGAAGGAATACGGCGTGGAGGTCTATTTCGAGGAACAGAACATCTACACGCTGGACGGCAAGGGCGAGGTGCTGCTGACCATCATGTCCAGCATCGCGCAGGAGGAAAGCCGCAATATTTCCGAAAACGTGACCTGGGGGATGCGGAAGCGCTTCGCAGACGGCAAGGTGACCATGCCCTACGGGCAGTTCATGGGCTATCGCCGCGGCAAGGACGGAACGCCGGAGGTTGTGGAAGCGGAGGCGGACATCGTGCGCACCATCTTCCGGCGCTTTCTGGAGGGCGCGACCCCGGCGATGATCTCCAGAGAACTCAATCTGGCTGGCGTTCCCTGCCCTTCCCGCAAAAGTCTGCTGAGTGAAAACGAGGCTGAAATCGCCAAAGCGCGAAAGAAAACCTCCCGCTGGGGCACGTCTACGGTAGAGAACATCCTCGCCAACGAAAAATACAAGGGCGACGCGATTCTTCAAAAGACGTACTGCACAGACTATCTTCTGAAAACCTTTGTGGTAAACGACGGCAGCGTGGTGCCCAAGTATTACGCGGAGAACAGCCATCCCGCCATCGTCAGCCCGGAGGTATTCGATCTGGCACAGCAGGAGCTGGCGTGGCGCAGAAGTCTGAATGGCCGATACAGCGGAAGAAGCTGCTTTGCCTCGCGCGTCGTTTGCGGGGATTGCGGCGCGTTTTACGGCAGTAAGGTCTGGCACAGCACGGACGAATATCGGCGCACGATCTGGCGCTGCAACAATAAGTACGCAGGCGAAACAAAATGCGCAACGCCTCATGTAACGCAGGAGGCACTGGAAAAAGCCTTCGTTCAGGTCATGCAGCAGGTGCTTTCTCAGAAAGAGGGAATCCTGACAGCTTGTCGCGAAGCACTGGATGAAGCCTTTGATACCGCAGAGCTCGATAAGGCTGCCACACGGCTGCAGGATCAGGCGCTGGGCATGGCGGAGCGCGTCAGGCAGCTGGTGGATGAAAACGCCCGGGTGCAAAGGGATCAGGATGAGTTTAAGAACGATTACGAGGCGCTGCTCGCCGAGCACGCAAGGCTCAGCGAGAAAATTCAGGCCATTGCTGAGCAGAAAAGGAATAAGGCAGAACGTCGGCGGCGCATCGAGATATTCCTCCGTATACTGGAAGAACAGCAGGAATGCGCGGGCTTCGATCCGGGGATGTTCGTGGCACTGGTGGATAAGGTGATCGTCCAGCATGACGGACGCATGGAGTTCTGTTTCAGAAACGGAATGAAATGTGAACATCCACAATAAACACCAATAATGGAAAAGGCCTGATGGTCTGCATATAATGCGGGCGATCAGGCTTTTAATAGTTTTATCTCTGATGAAATGCGGAATCCATGAAAATGTCGCAAAATATCCGACTTTGCGGCAAGGCAAAAAGCCTTGCTATACTGCACTTTTAGGAGCTATCATACGGCTTTTGACGGCTTATCAGCAGGAAGCCAGCAGGCTGGCTGCGTAAATCTGCCGCTCTGATAAACTGTGCCCGTAGAAATCCAGCGTCGTTTTGGCTGACTGATGTCCAAGCAGGGCGCTGATTGTTTGAATGTCGATGCCCAGTTCCATCAGACGTGTGGCAAAACTATGACGAAGCGTATGGAAATGCACCCGCGCAAAACCCAATACCTGCATTTTGCGTTGGAAATGGCGTTGGATCGTGCGCGGCTCTGCCGCATGACCGACCTTTCCGAAAACATACGCATCCGTATTGCCGGAAGCGCGGCAGGCTTTTTGGAGCATCACAAACAAAAAGTCCGGTATGGGCAAAATTCGGTGCGAACGTTTTGACTTCGGCGTTCCGATCAGCAACACCGTGCGTTTACCGGTGCCGTTTTCGAACCTAGCGGTTCTCTGTGCCGTTCTTCGCACCGTGATCGTTCTCTTTTCCCAATCGATATCCGACCATTTGAGCGCGCACACCTCGCCTAAGCGCATACCGGTGTACAGGCTAAGCAAAGTGGGCAAATCATCCTGGTTCAGCGATGCTTTGCGCAGTTTTTCCTGCTCGGAACGGCTCAAAACCCGTTGCTCCATAGCCTCCTGGGGCTGAATTTTTATCCTGCGGCACGGGTTCAGCGAGATGATATCCGTTTCCTGAGCGCAGCGAAGCGCCGCATTCAGCAGTCTGAATATTCCTTTCACGGTACTATAAGCCAATTCGTCAGATTCCAACTGAGAAATAAAAGAGCGAATTACGGAAGGTGCCACCTCAGACAGCAAAAAATGGCCGAGTTTCGGGATCAAATGCGTCTGAATCTGGCGGAGATACGTCCGATAGGAAGATTCTTTCACGCTGCCTGATACTTCGTTTTCAAGCCACTGCTGCAGCCAATCCCGCAGAAGTATTCTGCGGCACTTCAGCATTGTTTCACCTACCGGGAGCCGCTCCGTTTTTTTTCGAAGCAGTTCATTCCGTACTTCCGTATATTGATAACCGTAAACATATCCGAATTTGGTCTTTCCTGTCGCAGTTTTTCCTACCACATAACGTCCTTCATAGCGACCGTCTCGGCGCTTGTAGATATTCTCTCCGTGTCTGGGCATGTTTTTGACCTCCTTGGTATGACATTCAATTTGTTTAATCATCTTTTGCAAAGCACAGCGTTTTGACGGCAGTTCTGACGGCTTATAACATAGCCGACAAACTGCAGAAGTTTTGATACGGTAGCAATACGTCACTGGGATTTTTCTGCTTCTCGTGTTACTCTTACGAGAAAATTACGTGAAATAGCCTTTTTTGAGGCTCAATTGTGTTGACGTGGTAAGGCTTTCCACGTATAATATTGTAATGGATGGTAGGATGTTTTCATGTTTGCCTACTTCATCCAACGCCGTCGCAGAATCGGATATTTTGTGACAGCAACCGCACTGGCATTATACCTTGCGTGGGATATTCTCGAAAGCAAAGAAAAGTGTCAATGCGCTCCGAACTTCATTTTACTGGAGAGACAAATCATCGCTGGAAATACACGACTGGGTTCAGCGGTACGGAAGACGATGAGGCATATGAAGGAAAAACTGCCGAGAGAGCCGGGCGCACAGTGTTACCGGCTGAAAGATCGGAGGGCGAAGCTATGCACGAACATACGGAAATCTGTTCGTCGGCTTGTGACGATGAGCAGTCACAGGACAAGTCCTACGGTTGCTTATTCTGCAAGACCGGTAAAGAACAAAACGTCGCGGAGCAAATCCAGACCACTTGTCCAAATGTACGCGCCACGGTCATGCGGCAGTTGAAGTATAGAACATACAAAAAAGTCAAAACGCGGGAAGAAGCGATTCTTCTTCCCAGTTACGTTTTCTTCGAGGCTCCTTCATCAATGGAACCGTCCATTGAATTTCCTATGCAAAATGTCATACGCGTTCTGTCTATGGACAGCGGAATATGGCAGCTGCAGGGAGAGGATGAACGGTTTGTCAGATGGCTTTTCCAGTACGATGGGCTGTTGGGCTTTTCCAAGGCTTATAAAGAAGGCGATCGAATTCGAATCATCTCCGGTCCGCTGAAGGATATGGAAGGAAAAATCAGACGCGTCGATAAACGCGGCATGAGCGGTCAGGTCATTCTCTCCTTCTACGGCAAGGATGTTCCGGTGTGGCTGGGATTTGAACTGGTCAGGACGATTCAGTAAAACGGGAGGCGTAGGCTTGAAACAGCATGTCAAAAAGCCCGGAACAAAGCTGAAGGCTGTTTGTGTTCTGCTGATTGCTGTCGCTATCCTGTTGGGACTATATCGCGGCGGACGATGGTTGGAGACACGGAGAAACAACCCGGAACCCCGTGGAAATTATCAGGAGCGAAAAGCGAATGAAGCCACGGTAACATATGACGGCACAGTTTATCGCCAGCGGAAAAATCTGACCTCCATCCTGCTTATGGGCATTGACCATGACAGCGGAGAGACGGGCGGGCAAGCGGATTTCCTGCAGCTGATCGTCATTGACGATACTTCCCGGACCCTGAAACGGTTGTCGATTGACCGGGATACCATGACGCCTATCACAGTTCTTGGAGTGCTGGGTAATCGCTCCGGTGTTCGTACAGCACAAGTTTCCCTTTCCCATGGCTTTGGCGACGGAAAGGAGCAAAGCTGCGAATTGACCGCTGAAGCGGTTTCCAACCTGCTGCTGGGCATGCCGGTAGATTTCTATCTTGCCATGAATCTCGATGGCATCGCAGCGCTGAACGACATGGCGGGCGGCGTTACCGTAACGCTGGCAGACGACTTTTCCGCACAAGATCCAGCAATGGCGCAGGGTGCCACGTTGACGCTACATGGCGATCAGGCAGAGATTTATGTACGCAGCCGCAGAAATGTGGGAGTGGGCACCAACGAAGCCCGCATGGTGCGGCAGGAACAGTACGTCGCCAAGCTATTTGCGCAGCTGGATACGCAGATGCGAAGCGATCAAAGCTTTTCCGGGACGATGTTTGATACGTTATCGCCCTACCTGACGACGAGTATTGGCCGGGGACGTCTGATCAATGTGGTGTGGCTGGCAAAAGATTATGCCCGCCAGGAAACGTTAAGCATCTCCGGTGAGCATAGGGTTGGGAGTGACGGTTTCATGCAGTTTTACGCTGATGAAGCGTCGCTATATGAAACGGTACTCGATCTGTTTTATGAAGAAGTGAAGTAAGTGCCCCATCAAGGGCATTTGCGATAGATGGCGCGGCATGATCCACGCCGAAGAAAGGAAGGATGATTTCCCATGAAAAAGTTTGCCTGCATGCTGCTTGCGCTCCTGCTGTGCCTGACCTCCGTTGCCGCGCTTGCAGAGTACACCCCCAGCAAGAAGGCCGCTGACCTGACCAAGGTTGAAGTGACTGCCGAAAATCTGCCCGCAGATTCTGGCTTCTTCATCCGCATTGTCAACGAAGATGAAACGGAATACCAGAAGCAGCTGAACATCTGCGAAGCAGAGGTCGCTAAGCTGGCCGCGTCTGACAGCATCGAAGCTTACTTTGGTGCGAATGTTGATCTGAAGGCTCTTGTTGCCGCCAATCAGATGAATGTATTTGAATTCAAGCCCATCATTGCTGGTAACTATGATGTTGCTTACGGCAAAGTCACTGCCAAGATGCTGTTCTCCACGCCCTACGAAGCAGGCGAAAAAGTGGCCGTAATGATCGGTCTGGTGAACGAGAATGCAGATGGAACCATCACCGTGGATTGGAACGCCTTCGAGGGCGTCGGCATTGCCGCTGATCAGATCGAAGCGGCTGGTAGCATTCAGGTAGAGCTGGACGCTGAAACGGTGCTGGCCATTCAGAACGGCATTGCGCTGTTGGCAGTTGTAAGCGACTGAGGCTGAAACAGCTGGATTGGAAGACGCAGGGAAGCCACGGATAAGAAAATGGTCGTTTGGCTTTTCTGCGTTTCCCTTTTTCGGAATTTTCTTTAGACAGAACGGAGAAACAAAACATGGCGGATCAACAAAAGAGACGGAACAAAGCTCCGGCTGCTTCCCCAGTACAGCAGTCCAATAATCCTGCCGCGACGATCGATCTGGTGGAATTGATGTATCGTCTGCTGGGCAGTTGGAAAATGCTCGTATGTCTTGCACTGATATTTGCTGTTGCAGCCGGGGTGTATACCTCGTTTTTTGTTACCCCTTTGTATCAGGCTACGTCAACGATCTATGTGCTCAGCCGCAGGGACTCCGCCATTAACATGTCGGATCTTCAGATTGGTACCGCGCTGACCAGCGATTACATTAAAGTATTCAAGATGTGGGAGGTACATGAGGAAGTCATCTCTAACCTGGATCTGCCCTATACCTATGGACAGATGCAAAGCATGCTTTCCGTTGTCAATGAAAATGATACACGCATGCTGGATATCACAATTACCTCTCCATCCCCTACAGAGGCCGCGTCAATCGCAAACGAATACGCGAAGGTCGCCAGCCAGTATATTGCGGACACCATGGCCACCGACAAGCCTAACATCATGTCTGTGGCGCTTGTTCCCGCGAATCCAGTAAGCCCCAATAAAACGAAAAATATTCTGCTGGGGATGATCCTTGGACTTGTGCTGGGCGTGGGCGTCATCACATTGCGCATGATTACGAACGACACCTATAAAACAGCCGAGGACATCCGCAAGTATACAGGATTGGTCACCTTGGCCGTCGTTCCCATCGAAAATGAAAACGACGTAAGAAAAAACAAAAACGGAAGGGCGGTAAAAAGAAAGTAATGAACGCGCTGACAATCCGACGTTTCCCGCCCCTGAGTTACGCCTGCAGCGAAGCGGTGAACACCCTGTGTACCAATCTGTCCTTTGCAGGCGAAAATGTAAAGAAGATCATGATTACCAGCTGTCATGCCTCGGAAGGTAAGTCCTTTCTTTCCATGAACATCATGCGGACGCTGGCCAAGCTGGGGAAAACCGTGGTGCTGGTGGATGCGGATCTGCGCCGCAGCATGATCGGATCCAAGTATGCTTTGCAGTTTGAGCAGGAACAGTCTTCCGGCTTGGCGCACTACCTTGCCGGCATGGTTTCTGAAAGTGATGTTGTGTATTCCACCAATATCCCCGGAGCCTATATGGTTCCGGTTGGTCGGGAAGTATCCAATTCCCTTCCCCTGCTTGTTTCGTCCCACTTTGACGCGCTGCTGAACAGCCTAGCAAAGAAGGTCGATTATGTGATCGTGGACGCGCCGCCGTTGGGAGTGATTATTGACGCGGCGGAAATTGCCAAGTCCTGTGATGGAACGCTGATTGTGGTCAATTACGACAGTGTTCGCCGACAGGAGCTGATCAATGTGAAGGAGCAGCTGGAACAGACCGAATGCCCCATTCTGGGAACCGTGCTGAATATGGTGAAGTTCGACAACTATCTTAGCAAGAAGTATTACTATAAATCTTATTACTCATACGGATACGGCACCTATGATAAGACTCCGCATCGCGGGAAGAATACAGCTTCCAAAGCAAAGGATAAATGATGAAGTTTTCAGATATCCATTCCCATTTTGTCTACGGCATGGACGATGGCGCACAGACGGTGCAGGACATGGAGGCCATGCTGGATGCGGCCGTAGCAGATGGCGTGGGATGTCTGATCGCTACGCCGCATATGACCCCCGGCGTACATCCCTTCAATGAGGAGCGTTTCTGGCGACATCTGTTTGAAGCGCGTACTTATTGTCAGGCTCGCGGGTATTCTCTCAATCTATATGCTGGTGCAGAAGTACTCTACACGCCGGCGTTGGAGCATTATATGAGCAGGCATGCTTTGCCCACGCTGGCAAATTCGCAGAATGTGCTGCTTGAATTCGCACCAGCAATTTCTTTTACAGAAATAGCATCTGCGGTTGACTTGCTGGATCGGAGTGGCTATGTGCCCATTCTTGCGCACATAGAGCGTTATAAAGCGCTCTCGGGTTTGAACATCTACCGGCTCAAGAAGCAGCATTCCGTCCTCTATCAGGTTAATTGCAGCGCGGTCATTGACGGAGAAGGCTTGTTCAAAGACATGCAGCTGCGCAGATGGTTTCGGGATGAACTGATTGATCATGTCGCCAGCGACAGCCATAATTGTCGGCTGCGTAAGACTCGTATGAAAAGTGCTTTCACCATTCTTTCAAAACGCTTCGGTGTGGAATATGCCAGGCACCTTGTTGGGATGTCTTAATTATAAACCCATTGTCTTCTTAAACGATTTCGCCTGTATGAACAGAAGAAAAATAGAAAGAGTGATTCCCATATGACAAAAATGCGTAAATCCATTCAGATGAGAGGCATGAATCTTCTGCATTTCATGCTGATCACCGGGATTATGCTTGCGGCTTGGTTTGCCTGGTGCGCGCCATTGCCGGAAGCGCGCAATGCACAAACCGTGAGTTTGTCTGTCTGCGCCTGTTATATGGTGTTTTCCATTTTTCTGCTCCGAACATACAACGCCTACAAGATTGGCATCTTTCGGGCGGGGGAAGTCTTCTACGCACAAACACTCGCCAATCTGTTCAGCAACGGTATCACCTACGTGTTTGCCTGCCTGATCCAGCTGCGCCTGCTGCCTGTCTGGCCGGTGCTTGTAGTTTTCTGCGGGCAGACGTTTGTCTGTGCTGTCTGGTGTTTAGTGGCAAACAGGCTGTACTTTAAGCTGCATCCGCCGATGAAGTCTCTGATCATCTACCAAAGTGAAAGCGATCTGGAGAAACTTCATGAGATCGTTCATTTTGAAAACCGTTTTGATGTACAAAAGAAGCTGAAAATGCCTGCGATGCTCTATGACATTCTGCAAGCGATGAACGGCTATCAGGCTGTCATTGTTTCCGGCGTGGAGGCTACGCTGCGAAATGGTATTGTCAAAGAATGCATTAATAAGGATATTAACTGCTATTTCATTCCCCATACAGGCGACGTGATCATTGCGGGCGCGAAGCACCTGCAATCCTTCAGCGTACCGATTATGAGTGCAAAGCGCGCTACGCTGCGGCCGGAATACGCCTTTGCCAAGCGTGCATTGGATATACTGCTGGCTATGATCGGCTTAATCCTAGCCAGTCCGTTTATGCTGATTACAGCGGTTGCGATTAAAGCCTACGATCATGGGCCCGTGCTCTATAAGCAGATCCGTCTCACCAAAGACGGGAAACAATTCAAAATTCTGAAATTCCGCTCCATGCGGGTAGACGCGGAAAAGGACGGCGTAGCACGTTTGGCCGCCGACCACGACGATCGGATTACTCCTGTTGGCCGCGTCATCCGCGCCATTCGTTTTGACGAGCTTCCTCAGATTTTCAATATTCTAATGGGCGACATGAGCATTGTTGGCCCTCGTCCAGAGCGCCCGGAGATTGCTGCGCAGTATGAACAGGAAATGCCTGCTTTTAGCTTGCGTCTTCAAGTGAAGGCTGGCCTTACTGGCACGGCTCAGGTCTATGGACGTTATAATACCGAACCGCGAGACAAGCTTAAGATGGATCTCATGTACATTAATAACATGTCTCTTGTGGAAGACCTAAAGCTTATTTTTGCTACTGTCAAAATCCTGTTCATGAAAGAGAGTACAGAAGGCGTACAGCAGGGGCAGGTTACCGCAGAAAAGGTTGAAAAGACAGCATGAATCCTGTTTATGCCTGAAAGCACCGAGGGAATTTCCGAGGGTCAAACCACTGCAATGAGTGGAGAAAACCACTAAATATCGATGATTTCGTACATTTTGAGCCGCTAAAAATTGGAAGAAATTCCAGAGTGGAGTCAGGCATAAATGCACCTCTTACAGTAGCGTTAAGCTGAGAAGTCGGAATATTGCCCTACATGAAGCCGAAATACTGCATTTAGTAGTGCAAAATGCCGAGAGCACGGGGGTGAGCAAGGGCAAAACGAGTGTGAATTGAGGCTTTTACGCCCCCCAAAAGCACTTTAATGGATGCGACGGTAGCTCGTGGGTTTATGCCAGATGGCACTGTGATGATATTACCGACACTGTGGTGACTTTCACATAGCGGTTTCGGGGCTTGGCGATGATAACCTCATCTGTGATTTCATCCCGGTCTTGGAGATAACAAGTCGGATGTGAGAGTGATGGTGATAACCACATGGTCGCAGAGATGCTCATTCCTGTGGTGTAATCCGGCATAAACAAGGGAGCTACCGTAGTATGAATGAGTGGAACCTGGAATAAAGGCAGGGGCTACCGTGGCGAGCGTTGGTGCTGTCAGGACTAAAGGCAGGAGCTACCATAGCGAGGATTGGTACCATCAGGATTAAAGACAGCGGTTACCGTAGCGTGAATTTTCCGTAGCAGCGTTTATTGTAGCGGTACAAGACATAGCGGCAGTGTGTAGATCACACGGCTGAGGACGATTAGTAGAGCTTTATAAGGAATACACGGCTCAGACTCTTTGAGATGAGTCTGGGCTGTTTTAATGGAAGAGAGGAAATTGCAAATGGAAAAGAAACATGAACCTATTCGGGTTCTTCAAATTGTAGGTCGTATGGACCGTGGTGGAATTGAGAATTTTGTAATGAATATCTATCGTAATATTGATAGAGACAAGGTTCAATTTGATTTCCTATGTCACTATGGAAGAGAAGCAGCATTCAATGATGAAATCCGAGCTTTGGGTGGGCGCATTTATGAGATGCCGGCAATTCGAGATGAAACGCATGTATACTACTGGAAGTTGTTTGAGTATATTGTAGCGTTGAGTGCTTTTTTCAGGGAACATAAAGAGTATAAGGTTATCCATGGCCAGATGACAAACACTGCGTCAATTTATATGCCAATTGCTAAGAAGTATGGCGTGACAACAAGAATTGCACATAGTCATAATTCTCATGGTAAGGTTGGGGTGCTTGGCGTTGTTACAGATATTTTAAAAAAACCGGTATTTAAGTACGCAACGGATTTATTTGCGTGTTCTGAGACGGCTGCCGAGTACTTTTACCCGCAGAAATATATCAATCAGGGACTCGTAAAAATTGTTCCTAATGCAGTGGATATTGAGAAATTTCGTTATAACTCTGAAAAACGCGCCGAAATGAGAAGGCTATTTAATGTCGAAGATAAATTGGTAATTGGCTGCGTCGGAAGATTTCGAACAGAAAAGAATCAAATGTTTTTGCTGAAAGTGCTTGATGAAGCAATCAAAATCAACAAAAATGTGGTTTTGATGTTTGCTGGTGATGGTCCGCTGGAAGATGACGTGAAAAAGAAGGCGAAGGAGCAGAAACTGGAAGATAAAGTGATCTTTTTAGGGATGCGTGACGATATTTACTGTGTGATGCAGGCTATGGATGTTCTGGCAATGCCGTCTCTCTTCGAAGGTCTTCCCGTTACCGGAATTGAGGCGCAGGCGAGTGGATTACATATCATTGCGTCAACTGGTGTCACAGATGAAATGAATGCAATTGGAATGGTAGAGTTTATGCCGCTTGATGCTGGCAAAAGAACTTGGGCAGAGAAATTGGTTCTTGCTGCACAGACAAAACGGGAAGATACCTATGAACGGATGAAAAAGGCAGGATATGATATTCATACAACTGCGCCGTGGCTCCAGAATTTTTATATCCAAAAGCATAATGAGGGATTAAAGAAAGAATGAAAGTTGGAATTTTAACGCATTATAATGTGTCCAGTCATGGTGCACTGCTTCAAATGTATGGGTTAAAAAAAGCACTTGAGGAGTTTGGACATGAAGTTTTTATACTAACATACACAAGAAATCTTGACTTTATTGATGAGGCGACAAAAAAACGATTCAGTGCGAGTATTAAGAATATACCATACTATCTATCTTCCTATATGGGAGAAGATGGACTTGGATGTCTCTTTTACCAGTTTAAGAAGCAGCAGGTGCTCAAAAAGTTCCGTGAGGACAATTTCAAAATGCTGCCCTATACAGAATCAGCACAGTTGGACTGTGTAATTGTAGGCGCAGATGAGGTGTTTTCGCTGGAAAATGGCGTTAATTTTGTGATGTTTGGCCATGGCATCACGTCGCCTAGGCTTGTGGCATATGCGCCCAGTGCTGGACAAACAGACCTTGCCCGCGTGGAGAAATTTGGCTGCAAGGAGCTTTTGGTTTCCGGTTTTGGAAAATTCACGGCACTTTCTGCGCGTGATGTAGGAACACAGCAGTTGCTCCACGAGCTTACCGGCAAGGATGCTCCGATTGTCTGCGACCCGGCTCTGCTGTATCCTTTCCCACATCCTGTTAAGGAGAAGAAGAAGTACATCGTTGTTTATTCCTACCAGTCCAATTTCAAGGATAAGGCGAGGAATCGTGCAATCCGGGCATACGCAAAGAAAAATGGATGTGAGATTTGGTCTGTTGGCGTTTACTACAAATGGTGCGATAAGAAGATCACCTGTGACCCGCTTGAGATGATCCGCATTTTTGCAAATGCACAGGCGGTGATTACAGACACGTTCCATGGCACTATCACATCCTACATTGCACATACGCCGATGGCTGTTTTTGTGCGCAGCAACAACAGTGTTAAACTGGAGCATCTGCTACAGATGATTGGCATTGAAAACAGAAAAGTGACGACCAGTGAAATGTTGGAAGCCGTTCTCAATACGCCGGTGGATTTTGATAGACTGGACAGGAATGTAGAAGATTTGCGTAGCAACGGAATAAAGTATCTTGAGCAGTCTCTTATGGAGCGGGAAGGAAACAGATGAAACTATTATATATTGCATTCAAGGACTTTTCAAACCTCCACTTTGGAGCAAACGCCAAAGTGCTGTCTCAGTGCAGAGCATTTGAGGAGTATGGCTACGAAGTGGAATTGGTCGGGAGAAAAGGGGTAGACACTGTAGTGATCAGCCCCAGCGGGGAATCTTCGGTTATTTTTCGCGGTGATGGCATACTAAAAAATCCAAAGTTGAGGAATCTACGGGCAAAACACAACCAGATGAAAGCAGTGTGCAGGCATATCGCAGAAAAACAATATGATGCTTGCTACATTCGTTATGATTTTTCTGATGCTGCATTCATCAAAATGCTGCGATGCATCGATCAGCACTGCGGAAAAGTGGCATTGGAACTTCCAACATATCCCTATGAGGCAGAAAACAGTATCGGGGTGTTGAATAAGATCAAAATGCAGATCGACCTTCACTATCGCAAAGAGCTGAAGAAGTATATTGACTTTATCGTCACATTCTACGAAGGGCATAAGGAGCTGTTTGGTATTCCGGTCGAGGTGATCCCAAACGGATTTGACTTTTCCACGATGGAAATGGTTCACACCAAGCTGCCTGAGGACGCAATCCACATCATTGCAGTTTCGTCTATGCGTGAATGGCATGGATATGAGCGTATGATTGAGGGTTTGCATAACTACTACGCAAAAAACGGAAGCGAAAACTTTATTCTACATTTGGTCGGTAATGGCCGTGAATACGGAAAATACAAAGAGCTTGCCGAAAAGTACGGGCTTCAGTCTCATGTGGTCATGGAAGGCGCAATGCACGGCGAAAAGCTGGATGCTCTGTATGAAAAGTGTGCGCTGGGTGTCGATTCGCTGGCGCGGCATCGCAGCGGTATTAGCGTCCTTAGCTCTTTGAAAAGTCGGGAATATGGGGCCAAGGGAATCCCTATTATCAACTCCTGTAAAATTGATATTATAGACAATGACTTTCCGTATCTTTTGCAGGTTCCTGCAGACGAAAGCCCAATCGACATGGAGAAGGTGTCAGAATTTTTTAAAGCATGCTACAAAACAGGAAAAACACGCGAAAAAGTTGCCAGTAATATCCGTGATTACATTTCACATAAGAGCAGTATGAAGGCAACGCTGTATTCTGTGGTGAATAAATTGGAATGCAGGGAAAAATAAATTATTCAGATAGAGGGGAAACAATGAAACTTATAAAACATAATTTTATCTTTCTTTGTGTTGAGATACTTCTCCTTATCTCTGTACTTTATGTTCCAACTCAAATTATGCCGCAGGCGTGTATTATCGTTGCAGATGTTTTTGTTGTGCTGACAATGTTCAGGATTATCAGGGATGGCTTCAAGGATATTCCGGTATTCTTTTTTAACATCACATACTGGATCTTTGTGCTGGGCGGATGTACGACATCGATAATTAAAACAGGCAAAGTGTCAAATTATATTTCGGTCTCCTTGACAGAAGGGCAATTGAATTTAGCCTGCGGAATAGCGTTATTTGGAATAGCCTGTTTGGACATTGTCTATTTTTTAGTCAGTGATAATAATTTTGCCCCTTTGATAGAGAAAAAAAAGACTGCCGTCCCTTCCAAGTTGCAAAAACAAGTTGTGGTAGTCATCTTTGCAGTAGCAGCTGTGTGTAAATGCGCAATGGCATTTGAGTCGATGACATATTCGACTGTGTACGGATATGTTTCTTTGTATACACGCGAATCCTCTAATCTCCCGAGTGTTATCCGATATTTTGGTGCATTTTTTTACTTTTCCCTTATGTTGTTGCTGTCCTGTGATTTTTCCAAGAGATCGACTTACGCTGCCTTTGGAATAACAGCATTGATTGAAGGAATGATCTTAAATTCGGGCGACAGAGGCGAAGCAGTCTGCGGGATTCTTATCCTTATAATCTATACTATTTTCAGGTGCAGGAGAGATCCGAATTTTTTGATTCATAAAAAATTAGCGATTGTTGGGATTTGCTGTTCACTTCCTTTTGCGGCATTTGCTCTACAGATTATCAAGTATACGCGCGTTGGAAATGCTGCAGATATCAATTTTTGGGACGGTTTTTTTGAATTCTTTGAGTCGCAGGGCGTTTCAATCAACATCATTTCAAATGAAATAAAGTACCGTAATGAGATTTCCCAAATTGGCGGGCATACGTTTGTTATCAAGCAGATTGTCTCTTACTTGCAGCAGAATGTCTTGTTCCGTACTCTTTTTGGGTTCAAAAAAATAGTCGGCAATACGGTGGAAATGGCGATGAGCGGATCGTCTCTTGGTTCGACAATAATGTATATCATTTTGCCGAGCAGTTACCTTCGAGGAATTGGATGTGGCACTTGTTATTTAGCGGAGCTTTATCAAGACGCATCTTGGATAGGGCTCATTTTGGGCAGCGTTGTTATAGCACTCCTCTTGAACTGGATCAAAAAAGTTGATCGAGTGGGTTGGATTGTGTCTGCAATGATGATGAATTGTATGCGCATTGTTCTTGTGTTGCCCAGAGGAGCTTTTTTCAAATGGTTGACCGAAATTCTGTCGGTTCCGAATTTAATGTTGCTTTTGCTGCTACTCTTTTTGGGGTATGTATCTGAAAGAAAGGAGATTGTGGTATGAAGCGTGCAATGATTCTATTTGCGAAAGGATTTCCGTATAATGTTAGTGAGCCGTTTTTGGAAAAGGAATACCCCAAATATGGAACATACTTTGATCATGTATTGGTGGTAACTGGCTGCAAAAAAGGAGAAAAACCGACAAGACAGGTCGAAGATGATACACTGGAATTTATCAATGACTACACATTGAGCGGGGATGTGTGTTCGATACTTCAGGCTGTTCCTCTGATGTTGAGCGACCGGATGTTCTACCGTGAGATCGCTCAGCTCGTCAGGGAAAAACGGTTTACCTTTGGTCGACTCCGACAGCTATTTTCGGTTTCCCTGTGTGGAAACCATAGAGCACTTCAGGCACGGAAGTGGATGCGCTGCCACCCGGAATATCAAGTGGATGTGATATACAGCTATTGGCTCCAGATCACAGCATATGCGGCAGTCCGCCTGAAGCAGCTCGAAAAACTGGATGATGCATTTTCCATTTCGAGAACACATAGATTTGACCTGTATGAGGAGCGAATCAAGTCGAACTATCTGCCTTTTCAGGGGCAGTTAGTCGAACGGCTTGACGAAATAGCATCTATTTCGCTGGATGGCAAACAGTATCTCGAAAGCAAGTATGGTACAAACCATAATATCTCCATCTGTCATCTGGGAGCACAGGACAGGGGAATAACCAACCCGATATCTGCCCGAAATACGCTTCGCATCGTGTCATGTGCACGTGCAGTTCCTGTCAAGCGACTTGACAGGATCGTAGAAACCTTAAAGGAGATCAAGAACATTTCCGTTGAGTGGACACATATTGGAGGGGGAGAGTGCCTAGACTCCATCCGGGAGGCTGTCTGCGAACTGCCGGATAATATCCATGTGAAGTTGACAGGAACTGTTTTGAACGATAAAGTCTATCAAATTTACTCGACCGAGCCGTTCCATGTGTTTGTGAATGTCAGCAAATCGGAGGGTGTTCCTGTCTCAATTATGGAGGCTATGAGCTTTTCCATCCCTGTGGTTGCGACGTCAGTTGGAGGAACAGCAGAGTTGGTCGATGAAGGGAAAAATGGGTTCCTGCTGGATGAGAATTTTCGTACGGAAGAACTCGTTGCTTTGCTCTACAGATTTTATAAAATGCCGGAAGAAGAGTATGTAAGGTACAGAATGGATGCCAGAAGCAAATTCATGGATCAGTATGATGCAGAACGCAATTATGCCGAGTTTGTCAGAGGACTGGCGGAAAAGACGGGAAAAAGATATGATTAAAATAGCCACCATCACAACACATGGCGCACTGAATTATGGTGCAGTCTTGCAGGCGTATGCGCTGAGTACATATTTGAACGGGGCGGGGTATCACTGCGAGATACTGGATTATCGTCCGAACTATGTGAAAGAGTCTTACCGACTCATAAAAGCACCGCACAGTCCTTCGGGGGTGCTGCTGGCGGGTTTCCAGGCACTGCATTATCAGGAAAGAAAAACGCGGAAGCAGCGTTTTGAGCAGTTCCAAAAAGAATATCTGCGCACTACATACGAAAAAGCGACCCAGCGAGAAGAACTTACTGCTCTGGCAAACGAGTTCGATCTGCTGATTTGCGGAAGTGACCAGATCTGGAACCCGAAGTTGCATCATTTCGATGAGGCTTATTTCTTATCATATCCCGAAATAACCGCAAAGCGGATGGCGTATGCGGCAAGCTTTGGACAGGATTCTCTGGATGATGACAGTAAAAAAGAGATCGCAAGAAGGATTGCTAGGATCGAGCGCTTTGGCTGCCGGGAGTTCAGCGCAAAAAAAATCGTGGAAGAACTGAGCAGCAGAGATGCAGAGATAGTGCTTGACCCCGTTTTTCTCCTTTCGGCAGAAACATGGCGCAGCGTTAAGAAAGCGTTTGATCACAAGGACGAAAACTATATCTTGGGTTATTTCTTGTCAAACCCAGGGCATTCCATCAAGGCAGCCTGTAACTATGCGCAGAAAACAGGTAGCAAGTTGTATTCCATCGGTTTTTCTCCGCGAGATGTTGGCAATGGTGCGGTCAACTGCTATGATCTAGGACCGCAGGAGTTTTTGTCTGCGGTCGATGATGCTGAAACGGTCGTAACAAATTCATTCCATGCGACTGCGTTTTCCATTATCTTCCACAAACAGTTCTTTACCCGCATAAGCAGTGGCACTGGCTCTCGAAACGACCGGATGTTGTCCCTGCTGAAGCAACTTGGTTTGGAAGATCGGATCTTCACGGATGAAACTGCGGAAATAATTGACTTTACCCGCCAAATTGACTATGAAGCAGTCGAAAAAAAATTAAAGGAACTGATTGCTCACTCGGAAGCGTTCCTGAACAGTTCTATCGAAGAGATAACGGTTCAGGGTGAAAAAAAATCCCGCATCACGCACGCTCCCTGCACAGCATGTGGTGCCTGTGCGTCCAGTTGTCCCGTCGACTGCATTGAGATCCGGAAAAACAGCGAGGGCTATTATATGCCTTTTGTTGATGAAGCACGATGCATCGACTGCGGTGCCTGCTCGCGCGTGTGTCCGGCAACCCAACATCTCCAAGGAAAGGACTGGAAAGAGGGAACCTACTACGCAATGTGGGCTAAAAACCCTGCAGAGAGGCAGACGGGTTCCTCTGGAGGGATTTTCGGACTGCTGGCAGATGAGATGCTGAAGCAAAACGGGGTCGTATTCGGTACCGCATTTTCAGACGACTATAAGTCGGTTTATGTCACAAGTACGGAACAGGTCTCGCTGGAAGCTCTGAAAAAATCAAAGTATGTTGAAGGAAAGACCGGAACCGTATTCAAAGACGTAAAAAGATGTCTGGAACAGGGGAAACATGTCCTGTATTGTGGAACGTCCTGCCAGATCGACGGATTGAAGAACTATCTTAAAAAGCCTTACCCGAACCTTGTGACCTGTGATTTTCTGTGTCACGGTGTCTCAGCAGCCGGACTCTACGAGAAATATATTTCTGACCTTGAGCGGGCGTATGGAAAGATAAGATGCCTGTCTTTCCGCTCCAAGTATTACGGCTGGAAATCCTACTGCATCGTTGCGGATCTTGAAAATGGAAATCAGTATGTCAAGACAAGATTTCAGGACCCGTACCTGCGGATGTTCTTTGAAAATGTCGGTCTGAGAGAGAACTGTTTCACCTGTCACAGGCTGGAACACAGCAATGCTGACATCACAATCGGTGACTATTGGGGCGTCAAAAACTCTCCGGAGATACCGGATACCAACGAGGGTATCTCTCTGATCGGGGTGCATACAGAGATCGGGCAGGAAATGGTGTCGTCTATCCGGAAAAACTGCGAAGCGTTCCCGCTTGAACAGAGCAAGTACGAATACGCCTATATGCGGCACCCTTACTCCATGACAAATCAAAAGACCCTGCTGAGAAAGCTTTATCAGACCGAAAGTCTGTTTGCGCTCCGCGTGACAAAAAAGGTTGCTTTGAAAGGTGTGATATACAAGCTGCGTGCCCAGATGCAAAGGGATAAGATCAAACAGAACAGAGGAAAACGATAATGGGCAAAACAACAGGAAGTCAATCCTTCATCAAGAACTTTTTTGTACTGGGATTTGGCTCTTTTATCTATCTGATCATTGGCCTAATTGGAACACCGGTCATAACAAGACTGGTAGACCCCGCAGAGTATGGCTATATGTCCATGTTCACGGTGTATAGCAATATCGGGCTGATGTTCTGCGGGCTTGGACTCGACCAGACGTTGGTTCGCTATTTTTACCACAGAGATGATCTGGACTATAAGCGCATGATACTGTTTGAATGCATGAGCGCACCCACGATTCTGTGTGTTGTTTTAGGCCTGTTGATCCTTCCGGCTGCCCTTTTCACCAATACGATGGGCTGGACGAGCCAGCCAATCTCGGAGCTGGTGCTTTTGGAAATCAACGTTTTTGTTCTGGTGGTACATCGCTACGCTATCCTTTTGCTGCGTCTCCGGTATCATACAAAACAGTATTCAACAATCAATATCATCCAGAAAGCGACCTATCTTATCATTGCGGTCGCTCTGGTCGTGTGGTTGAAGGACTATTACTTTTACATCCTTGCGGTCTCAACGATCCTAAGTACCTTGATCGCAACGGTATGCGCTGTGCTGTTGGAAAAGGAAGTGTGGGACTTCCGCGCTCTATCCCGGGAAAACTGGATCCCGCAAAAGGAACTGCTTTCCTATAGTATCCCCATTATGTTTTCGAGCGGTATCACAATGATTTTCAACGCCTTGGACAAGCTGTTCCTGAACCATTTCTGCACCTTGACGGATGTGGGCGTGTACACCAGTGCAATGAATCTGATGGCTGTTTTTACGATTGTAAGAACAACGTTCAATGCCCTGTGGATGCCAACTGCAGTAGAACATTACGAGAAGAAACCGGATGATAAAGCGTTTTATCAAAGAGGAAATGCCTTTATTGTCGTGTTGATGATCTCGTTTGGTGCCGGGGTGATCCTTTGCAAGGACTTATTTGTAATGCTGCTGGGAAATAAGTATCAGGAAGCGGCGCAGATCATTCCGTTTTTGATGTTTGAGCCAATCATGTACACGATATCGGAGACAACAGCCACAGGCATCGTTGTTCAAAAGAAATCGAAATATCAGATGTTGATCGCAGGCGTTTCCTGCATCACAAACTTCTTCGGCAACTGGCTTCTGACCCCACTTATGGGAGCGCGTGGAGCAGCATTGTCCACGGGTATTTCTTATATCGTGTTTTTCGCTATGCGAACGGTGCTTGCAAATAAGGTGTTTTATGTTGACTACCATCTGAAAAACTTTATGCTGGTCTCACTCACATTGCTCTTATTCGCATATTACGGAAGCACGCACTTTTTCTCTCTGATCCAGGTTCTGATGTGCGCGGGCGTACTTTTGGTCACACTGTTTTGCTACCGTCAATATCTGTCTGATGCAGTAAGTTATGCTGGAAGTATGCTGAAAGTCATTCAAAATAAAAGGAAATAACCGTTGGAGGAAAAGAATATGAAAATTGCAGTCGCAGGTACCGGTTACGTCGGCCTGTCCATTGCCACGCTGCTGTCGCAGCATCATGAGGTCATGGCAGTGGATATTATCCAGGAAAAGGTTGACCTCATTAACCAGAGGAAGTCTCCGATTCAGGACGAGTACATTGAAAAGTATCTGGCAGAGAAGGACTTGAACCTGACAGCAACACTGGATGCTGAAGCTGCCTATAAGGATGCAGACTTCGTTGTCATCGCGGCACCTACCAACTACGATAGCAAGAAGAACTTCTTTGATACCTCTGCGGTTGAAGCAGTTATCAAGCTGGTCATCCAGTATAATCCGGATGCCATCATGGTCATCAAGTCCACGATTCCGGTCGGCTTCACGGCTTCTGTTCGTGAGAAGTACCACTGTGATAACATCATCTTCAGTCCGGAGTTCCTGCGGGAATCCAAGGCTCTGTACGACAACCTGTACCCGAGCCGTATCATTGTGGGTACTGATGTGGATAATGCACGTCTGGTGAAGGCAGCCAATACCTTTGCTGGTCTGCTGCAGGAAGGCGCCATCAAGGAAGATATTGACACCCTTATCATGGGAGTCACCGAGGCGGAGGCTGTCAAGTTATTCGCCAACACCTATCTGGCATTGCGTGTGTCTTACTTCAACGAGCTTGATACTTATGCGGAAATGAAGGGATTGAACACCCAGCAAATCATCAAGGGCGTATGCCTTGATCCTCGCATTGGTGATCAGTACAACAACCCAAGCTTCGGCTATGGCGGTTACTGCCTGCCCAAGGACACCAAGCAGCTTCTGGCCAACTACGCTGATGTGCCTGAAAACCTGATTGAAGCTATCGTGGAATCCAACCGCACCCGCAAAGACTTCATAGCTGATCGCGTTCTGCAGATGGCAGGCTATTATGGTTATGGTGAAGATAACGAGTACGATAAATCTCAGGAAAAGCCCTGCGTGATTGGCGTATACCGCTTGACGATGAAGTCGAACTCTGATAACTTCCGCCAGTCCTCCATTCAGGGCGTCATGAAACGCATCAAGGCAAAGGGTGCAACGGTCATTATCTATGAGCCGACTCTGGAGAATGGCAGTACATTCTTTGGCAGTGAAGTCGTGAATGACCTTGAAGAATTCAAAAAACGCAGCCAAGCCATCATTGCCAACCGCTATGATAACTGCTTGGATGATGTGCAGGACAAGGTCTACACCCGCGACCTGTTCCGCAGAGACTAATATTTATTGCAGCCATGTGCTCCGCCACATGGCTGTGCTGCTCAAATATGCTACCTCTCCGTGGTGAGCAGCAGGCAACGAGATTTCCTCTCGGCTAAAGCAAGTATTCGTTAATTCACTCTTTGGATGAGGAAAAACTATAATGGGAAAGTATTTTGGGACTGATGGCTTCCGTGGCGAGGCGGGGATCACGCTGACCGCTGACCACGCCTACAAGGTCGGTCGCTTTCTGGGCTGGTACTACAACGCACTGCGTGAGCGCAACGGCAACAACGAGCCTGCCCGCATTGTCATTGGCAAGGATACCCGCCGTAGCTCCTATATGTTCGAGTACAGTCTGGTCGCAGGTCTGACCGCTTCCGGCGCAGATGCCTACCTGCTGCATGTCACTACCACGCCGTCCGTGGCCTACATCGCCCGCGTGGATGATTTTGATTGCGGCATCATGATTTCTGCCAGCCATAATCCCTACTACGATAACGGCATCAAGCTGATCGACTGCTATGGTGAGAAGATGCCGGAGGAAATCTTGCTGTTAGTCGAGGATTACATCGACGGAAAACTCCATGTGTTCGACAAGGACTGGCCGGAGCTGCCCTTTGCCCATCGGGAACACATCGGCTGCACTGTGGATTATGTGTCCGGTCGTAACCGCTACATGGGATACCTGATCAGCCTCGGAATCTATTCCTTTAAGGGCGTCAAGGTTGGTCTAGATTGCGCTAACGGCAGTTCTTGGAATATCGCTAAGTCTGTGTTTGACGCTCTCGGTGCAGATACCTACGTCATCAATGCACAGCCCAACGGTACGAATATCAACAACAATGCAGGGTCCACCCACATCGAGGGCTTGCAGAAGTTCGTGGTAGAGAAGGGGCTGGACATCGGTTTTGCCTATGACGGCGATGCGGACCGTTGCCTTTGCGTGGACGAGAAGGGTAATGTTATCACTGGCGACCACATTCTGTACATCTACGGTTGCTACATGAAGGAGCGAGGCAAGTTGCTGACCAATACCGTCGTTACCACGGTCATGTCCAACTTTGGTCTGTACAAGGCTTTCGATGAGCAGGGTATTGGTTATGCCAAGACCGCAGTGGGTGACAAGTACGTCTATGAGTACATGGCTAAGAACGGCTGCCGTATCGGCGGTGAGCAGAGTGGTCATATTATCTTCAGCAAGTACGCAAGCACCGGTGATGGTATCCTGACCAGCTTGAAGATGATGGAAGTCATGCTGGCAAAGAAGGTTCCCATGAGCAAGCTGGCTGAGCCGCTGAAGATCTACCCGCAGGTTCTGGAGAATGTCCGTGTGACCGACAAGAAGGCCGCACAGGACGACGAAGCAGTGCAGGCAGCAGTCAAGACCGTAGCCGAGGCACTGGGTGACACTGGTCGTATCCTTGTCCGTGGATCTGGTACGGAGCCTGTTGTGCGTGTGATGGTCGAAGCTCCCGATCACGACACCTGCCAGAAGTACGTTTCTCAGGTCGTGGAGACCATCAAGAGCAGAGGCTACGGCGTTTGAGTGCAAACCTGAAACGAGGATGTGGAATCCTGCTGATTGCATCTGTGGTTCTTCTGTCTATCTTGGCGTTGTTGCCTGATGCGGATGTTGACCACGATGCAGGATACACTTCCTCAGAGCTGAGTATCCGAGAAACCGTAGATGGAAGCGTGACCAGCACAAGCTATATGAATCCTGATGGTGCAATCACAGATGCCATTGATATGGGCTATGCGACCGTGTGTAGAATGCGTGATGATAGCGGCCGAGTTGTAGAGGAACGTTATCTTGATGCAAACGGTGACCCAGTGGCAAGATATGACGATTATTACGGGCTATCATATGAATATGATGAAACGAGTATGGTAATCACATATCTTGACGCAAAGGGAAATCCAATGAAGCGCAGCGCAGGGTATTTCATTATAGTTACAACCTTGGTAAAATCGCTTCGACAATGAATCAGCTCAACAAGCTGCATTAAAGACCATTTGTCTGTTCGCTACAATCATCGAAAGGAAACCTGCGCCCATGGCTCCTTTAATTCCATATAACGGAATGCTTCGTCCGACAATCATGCTGGCAGCCATCGTACTGGATGCTGCGGCGCTTCAAAGCGTGCGCGATAAGCCTTACCGGCGCAGAGTCGAGATCGTGTCCTTGCTGCTGTACGTCCTTCTTTTAGCTTATGCAACCTTTCTATCACGTACAGTGACAGAGGCATACTCCTATCGCCTATCAGTGATGAACTCCGCACGGCAAGCATTCGCATTGGATGGCAATCTGTGGGATCTTATCAAGGGAGATTTTTCCCTGCTACGCATCACCGATCTCCGCTCGCTGGAGGGAATTGTCATCAATATTCTGTTGTTTGTTCCGTTAGGTTTTTTGATCACCAGGATATGGGCTCTACGTTGGTGGCAAGTCATGCTGATTGGCATGTTTACCAGCGCGGCAATCGAGCTTTTTCAGCTGGTTACTAAACTTGGTATGCTGGATGTTGATGATTGGATTTTTAACACGCTGGGCACGTCCCTTGGTATCGGACTTCAGTGCTTGATTGTGCGAGCAGAAACGCATAAACAGAAAAGGAGAAACACTCATGAATCAAGATATTGCTCGTAAGCTCTTGCAGGTAGGAGAAGCATTTCGCATTCCTGGCCCATTTTTCTCATATGAGGAGATCAAGGTGGGCAATGTTAACCATACCTATAAGGTCAATTACATCCGTGATGATGGCACTGGGATGGCCAGAATCAAGTCCTATCTGGTACAGCGCGTGAACACCTATGCTTTTCAGCATCCAATCGAGCTGATGCAGAATATTGATCGAGTCACTCAGCATATCCGCACCAAGCATCCAGAATCCCAAAGCCTGCACTTCCACCATCTTGGCTCCGGTGAGAATTATCTGATGGATGACGATGGCTTCTGGCGGCTGAGCAACTATGTGCCCTCCATTACTTTCGACACCTGCGATGATCTGAACGTCGTGCGCAGTGCGGGTCAGGCGTTTGGAGAATTCCAGATGATGCTCGCTGATTTTGATGCCTCCCAGCTTTTCTACACCATTCCGGATTTTCATGATACCCGAAAGCGCTATGCCAAGCTGAAAGCGGACATGGAAGCTGATCCTTGCGGTCGTGTGGCGGAAGTGCGTCAGGAACTGGAATGGCTGTTGTCTGTAGAAGACGAGGCTTGCAGACTTACCGATCTGTTTAACGCCGGGAAGCTGCCCCTGCGCGTTACCCACAATGATACCAAGATCAACAACGTCCTCTTTGATGAGCAAACGCATCAGGCGCTGGTAGTCATTGATCTGGATACCGTTATGCCCGGACTGGTGGGTCACGATTTCGGGGATGCGATTCGCTTTGCTTCCAACTTTGTGGAAGAAGACTGCAAGGACGCCGATCAGGCAGGTGTGAACCTGAACATCTATTGGGCGTTCGCAGAGGGCTTCCTCAAGGAAACCGCTGCCACTCTTACGGAAAACGAAGTAGATACCCTGGGCATCAGTTGCTTTTCCCTGGCATGTGAGCTGGCAACCCGCTTTTTGGATGATTATATCACGGGTGATAAGTACTTTAAAATCAAGTACCCTGATCACAATCTTGTTCGTACCCGCTGCCAGATTGCTTTGGCCAAGGACATGCAAGCCAAGATGGACGCAATGAACGCCATTGTGCGGGACTGCTGGATGCGCTATCGTTCATCTGCTCCTGAGAATAACAGATGACGCGCGAAGACAGTCTGCGAGAAAACGGATACGTCATCTTCTCCACCCGTCAGCGGCAGCATGAAGGCGGCCATTCCGTTAAGCATGGCCGACGACGAATTTGTTCCACCTAAGTATATCTGCAAATAAAGTTGATCAGACTAATGGCGAACCCGTGATTGCTCTGTAAGTGTTGGGGGTGCAAATGCACCCGTTATTGCACCCAGCAGGGTGCATCGTCCCTTGTATCACAGTTCACCAGATTAGCCAGAAAAGCATCTGATGATTCAGGTGCTTTTTTTGTTGCGTTCAGCAAAAAAATAGGGGGATGCGCTCACCTATTGCCGCGCATTCCCCCATGATTAAACCATCCGCTCAAAATCCACGCCATCATACCCAGCGCCGCGAAACCCCACAATCACGCGGCTGTATCGCCCGTAAATGACCGTCACCGGCGATTGCTCCGAGCGCGCCATCACCCGCATCAGGGCCTCCCGGCGCTTGTCACCGCACGCGGACAGCAGACGCAGTTTCTGTCCGTCCAGCGTAACGGCAATTACGCAGCATGACATCACATGTGCCAGTTCCGGTGCACCTTCACAGCTCATGAATGCACCTCGCACGCTGTTGGGGAGTATCACCTGCTGAATCCGCACCGACTGTTCGACAAAGCGCTGCTTCCGTTCCTCATAGCGGGAGAAAATCGCCACGCAGGATTTGCCGATAGCTATGGACGCCAGCATAGCCATCAGCATCAGCAGATAGGCGATATTCCGGGACGCTGGCTCCGTTGTTTCGCACCACAACCACAGCAGAAGGAGCACGATGCAGAGAATCAGCACCATCAGCCGGAAGTTGCGCCCTTCCCAGCGGTATGGGGCATATGCCCGGCGGATTTTCCGTGCGTCGAGGGATGCGGGGCGCGGGGCGGATTTTTGCTTCATGGATATGCAAACTCCTTTCTGGTGGTATTCTGATGGTATGATAGCACAATTTTCAATCGTCGTCAATTGTGCGCAAATGCAAACGCGCCCGCCGACTTTTCCTCCGACGAGCGCGTTTATACTATTGGGGGCTCTACTCCCGAATTCAGTGCACGACTTGCTGGACACCACAGTTATCACATTTAAGGCAACACCGCACAAATGAGGCGGTCAGCCGCCGAGTTGTGCGGTGTTGCTTTAAATTACTTCTTATTCTTCTGCTCCACCATCGCCTTGACCTTCAGCGGCAGACCGAGCAGGTTGATGAAGCCCGCGGAATCCTTGTGGCTGTACAGGTCGTGGCTGTCGCCGAAGGTGGCGATTTCCTCCATGTACAGGCTGTTCGGCGACTTCACGCCCGCGTTGATGCAGTTGCCCTTGTACAGCTTCAGCTTCACCGTGCCGTTGACCGCCTGCTGCGTGCTGTCCACAAACGCGGAGAGCGCCTCGCGCAGGGGCGTGTACCACATGCCGTCGTACACCAGCTCCGCGAACTTGCTCGCAACCAGCTCCTTGTAGTGGCTGGTGGCGCGGTCAAGCGTGATGGATTCGAGGATGCCGTGCGCGGCGTAGAGCATCGTTCCGCCCGGGGTTTCGTACACGCCGCGGGACTTCATGCCCACCAGACGGTTCTCCACCAAATCCGCACAGCCAACGCCGTTGCGGCCCGCGATTTCGTTCGCCTTCGTCAGCAAATCCACCGCGTCCAGCTTTTCGCCGTTGATGGCGACCGGCACGCCCTTCTCGAAGTCCACCGTGACGTATTCGGGCTGATCAGGCGCCTTTTCGGGCGTGACCATCGTCAGCAGCAGGTCTTCCGGCGGCTCGTTCCACGGATCTTCCAAATCCGCGCCCTCGTGGCTGATGTGCCAGATGTTGCGATCCATCGAATACGGGCGATCCTTCTTGACCGGGACGGGGATGCCGCGCTTTTCGGCGTAGTCAATTTCCTCCTCGCGGGTCTTGATGTCCCAGATGCGCCACGGTGCGATAATCTGCATGTTCGGGTCGAACGCCTTGATGGTCAGCTCGAAGCGGACTTGGTCGTTGCCCTTGCCGGTGCAGCCGTGGCAGATGGCAGTGCAGTTCTCCTTGTGGGCGATTTCGACGAGGCGCTTGGCAATCAGCGGCCGCGCGAAGGACGTGCCCAGCAGGTACTTGCCCTCGTAGACCGCGCCCGCCTTGAGCGTCGGCCAAATGAAGTCCTCGACGAACTCCTTGCGCAGGTCTTCGATGTACAGCTTTTCCGCGCCGCACTTTTTCGCCTTCTCGTGGAGGGGCTCCAGCTCTTCGCCCTGCCCGACGTCGCCCGCAACGCAGACCACGTCGCAGTCATAATTTTCCTTCAGCCACGGCACGATAATCGAGGTATCCAGACCACCGGAATAAGCCAGCAATACGCGCATCTTCGCCATAACAATCGACTCCTTTATCTTCATCCTGATTTTCATCATTTTTGTGTCCGTCTGCCGGACAAGATGGATTATACAGCAAGATGAATAAAAATGCAATAGGTCTGCATAAATTTTCTCGGATTTTTTTTCGGAGGGATGATGCAGTGCCTGAATTGTTACCTACTTATATGATGATGGCTTATGCCGCGCGAACTTCCTCCGCCTGATTGCGGCGCGGGGACGTTGCTCCGACGCTCCCCAAATAGCGAATCCGCGTTCTTGTCCTCTTCGCCCATCTATTCGCCATTCCATTCATCCCGTTCCGAAAACGTATTAAATTGTGAAAAAAATATCGTTAAAATCGTGTCAGCCACTTGACAAGAGCTTAACAATCTGCTACACTGTTCTCGTCACCCCGACAAACACCGACATTCCCCGTTCGCGGGCGCATCCCCGCAGGACGGATGAAGCATAAGGAGAGAGTATCATGGCGAAAGAGTATCCGATCGTCGATAACGTGGAGAGCTTCGAGGCGGCCCTCGCCCGCGTCCGCGCGGCACAAAAGGTCTATGCGACCTACACGCAGGAGCAGGTGGACAAGATTTTCAAGGCAGCTGCCCTCGCCGCGAACAACATGCGCATCCCGCTGGCGAAGATGGCGGTGGAAGAAACCGGCATGGGCGTGGTGGAAGATAAGGTCATCAAGAACCACTACGCCGCTGAATACATCTACAACGCCTACAAGGACACGCAGACCGTCGGCGTGCTGGAGCGCGACGAAGCATTCGGCATGATGAAGGTTGCAGAACCTATCGGCGTTGTCGCGGCGGTCATCCCGACCACCAACCCCACATCTACCGCCATTTTCAAGACGCTGATTTGCCTCAAGACCCGCAACGGCATCATCATCTCTCCCCATCCGCGCGCGAAGAAGTCCACCATCGCCGCCGCGAAGGTTGTGCTGGAAGCCGCTGTGGCTGCCGGCGCGCCCGAAGACATCATCTCGTGGGTCGATGTTCCCTCGCTGGAGCTGACCAACATGGCGATGAAGGAAGCTGACATCATCCTTGCCACCGGCGGCCCCGGCATGGTCAAGGCGGCATACTCCTCCGGCAAGCCTGCCCTGGGCGTCGGCGCTGGCAACACGCCCGCGATTATCGACGAATCCGCTGATGTGAAGGTGGCCGTCAACTCCATCCTGCACTCCAAGACGTTCGACAACGGCATGATCTGCGCGTCCGAACAGTCCACCATCGTACTGGACAGCATCTACGACGCGGTGAAGGCGGAGTTCGCCAAGCGCGGCGCGTACTTCCTCGAAGGCGAAGAGCTGGACAAGGTGCGCAAGACCATCATCATCAACGGCGCGCTGAATGCCAAGATTGTCGGTCAGAAGGCGCACACCATCGCCAAGCTCGCGGGCGTGGACGTGCCGGAAACCGCCAAGGTGCTGATTGGTGAAGTCGAATCCGTGGATATTTCTGAAGAGTTCGCGCATGAGAAGCTCTCTCCCGTGCTGGCGATGTACCGCGCCAAGGACATCGACGATGCGTTCGACAAGGCGGAACACCTGATTGCTGACGGCGGCTACGGCCACACCTCTTCTATCTACCTGAACGCCGTCACCCGCAAGGATTTGATTGACCGCTTCGCCGCGCGCATGAAGACCTGCCGTATTCTCGTCAACACGCCTTCCTCTCAGGGCGGCATCGGCGACCTGTACAACTTCATGCTGCGTCCGTCGCTGACGCTGGGCTGCGGCTCGTGGGGCGGCAACTCCGTCTCTGAGAACGTCGGCGTCAAGCACCTGCTGAACGTCAAGACTGTTGCCATCCGGAGGGAGAATATGCTGTGGTTCCGTGCGCCTGAAAAGGTCTACCTCAAGAAGGGTTGCCTGCCTGTCGCCCTGAATGAACTCAAGGCAGTTATGGGCAAGAAGCGCTGCTTCATCGTCACCGACGCGTTCCTGTTCAAATCCGGCTTCACCAAGGCGATTACCGACAAGCTGGATGAGCTGGGCATCGTCCACACCACGTTCTACGATGTTGCGCCCGACCCGTCCCTCGCCTGCGCGAAGGAAGGCGCAAAGGCCATGACCTCCTTCCAGCCGGACTGCATTATCGCCATCGGCGGCGGTTCCGCAATGGACGCCGGCAAGATTATGTGGGTCATGTACGAGCATCCGGAAGTGGACTTCCTCGACATGGCGATGCGCTTCATGGATATCCGCAAGCGCGTGTACACCTTCCCGAAGATGGGCGAAAAGGCATACTTCATCGCCATCCCGACCTCTGCTGGCACGGGCTCCGAAGTCACCCCGTTCGCCGTCATTACCGATCAGGACACCGGCGTGAAGTACCCGCTGGCGGACTACGAGCTGCTGCCGAAGATGGCGATTGTGGACGCTGACATGATGATGTCCGCGCCGAAGGGGTTGACCTCCGCCTCCGGTATCGACGCGCTGACCCACGCGCTGGAAGCCTACGCCTCCATGCTGGCGACAGACTTCACCGACGGTCTGGCGAAGCAGGCGGCTCAGCTGATTTTCGAGTATCTGCCCGCGTGCTACGACAACGGTCAGAACGAGCCGGTTGCCCGCGAAAAGATGGGCAACGCCGCCACGATGGCTGGCATGGCGTTCGCGAACGCGTTCCTCGGCGTCTGCCACTCCATGGCGCACAAGCTGGGCGCGTTCCATCACCTGCCGCACGGCATCGCCAACGCGTTGCTGATTGAGCTGGTCATCCGCTACAACAGCGCGGAGGTTCCCACGAAGATGGGCACCTTCCCGCAGTACGCCTATCCGCACACGAAGCGCCGCTACGCCGAATTCGGCGAGTACCTCGGCTTCAAGGGTGCGAATGACGACGAGACGGTGGAGAACCTCATCCGCAACATCCATGCCCTGAAGGAGCGCGTCGGCATCAAGAATACGATCCGCGACTACGGTGTGGACGAAGAGAAGTTCCTCGCGACGCTGGACGAAATGTCCGAGCAGGCGTTCGACGACCAGTGCACCGGCGCGAACCCGCGCTACCCGCTCATCAGCGAAATCAAGGAAATGTATCTGAAGGCGTACTACGGCGAGTAATGCGCCATTCTCCCCGGCTTGGCAGGAATGCTTCTGCTGGGCCGGGCATTTTTGAGCACAAAAAATTTTGTCCGCTTGCAGGAATGTCGCATTTGGGCAGCGAATAGATATTTAGGACAAATATTGACTTTTGCGTTCTCCACTGCCGCTTTACCAACCAACAAGCGCAGGAGGGGGCGAAGCAGTCCAGAGGGCGACCGCAGACTTCGTCTGTTTCCATTGCCCTCTGGTCGCGTCCGCAGACGCGAATCCTCGCATAAACACGCGGACGTTGTGTGATAGCGTCACCAACTCAATCGCGAAAAGGGAGTCCAGAGGGTCACAGACCCTTTGGCAGGTCAAGGGTAGCGCCCTTGCGCCTCTCCCCCCAATAAACATGAACCATATAGAAGGAGGTTTCCCTATGGATTTGACGCATGTGATTGCCGAGCGGGAGAATAAGAAGATTTACCGCGACGGCGCCAAGGCCATCAAGGTGTTTGCCGAAGGGTACAGCAAGGCGGACATTCTGAACGAAGCGCTGAACACGGCGCGCGTGGAAGAGACGGGCCTGCCGATTCCGAAGCTCCTTGCTGTTGACACGGTGAACGGTCAGTGGGCGATTACGACGGAGTTCGTTGAAGGCGACACGCTGGCGGCGCTGATGGCGGCGCATCCGGAAAAGGAAGACGAGTACCTGAACCTGTTTGTGGACATTCAGATGAAGGTTCACGCCTGCACCTGCCCGATGCTCAACAGCCTGACGGAGAAGATGCAGCGCAAGATTTCCGCCACCGACCTCGACGCGACCACCCGCTACGAGCTGCACACCCGCTTGGCGAGTATGCACGTCCACAAGAAGGTCTGCCACGGCGACTTCAACCCGTCCAACATTATCTTGAAGCCCGACGGACAGTGGTACATCCTCGACTGGTCGCATGCCACGCAGGGCAACGCGTCCGCTGATGTTGCCCGCACCTACCTGCTCTTCGTCCTGGAAGGCAAGGAAGCGCTGGCGGAAAAGTACCTCTCCCTCTTCTGCAAGAAGAGCGACACCGCCAAGCAGTACGTCCAGCAGTGGATTCCGATCGTCGCCGCGAGCCAGTCCCTCAAGGGCAAGCCCGAAGAGCGCGACCTGCTCATCCGCTGGGCAAGCGTTTGCGAATACGAATAATCATCAAAGGGACTGGCTTCGGTCAGTCCCTTTTTTCGTTGGGATGGGAGACGCGCCATGTAACCATTCCCCCGCATTTGTTGAAATCTGCCACATTTGCAATTTGCCCTATGTAACCCACTTTTCATCCTCTTTTTTTCGTGGTATCATTATTATAAGAAGGGGGAATTTGCCCTTTTCAAACTTATCTGCCGCGATTGCTTGTCAACCGCCTCCACAATCAGCATGAATGAATTATACACGGCCAATATTGCTCTCAGCGTCTTCGCCATGGCGATTATGCTCTTCTCCCTGCGCGGCGACATCAGCCAATCCAAGATCCGAAACCTGCTCTGCGGCGGCCTGTACGCCACCATCGCCATTTGCGCGCTGTGTGAGTGGTCGGGCGTGCAGATGGATGGCACGCCGCCCGCGCTGATTCCGCTGCATATCGCCGTCAAGACCATCGAACTTTCGCTTGCGCCGCTAATCGGGCTGTTCGCGGGCTGCGTCATCCATCCCTGCCCGCGGAAAGTGGTGCACGGGCTGCTGTACCTTGCGTGCTTCCACGCGCTGCTGGTGCTGCTCTCGGCGTTCACAGGGCTGATATTCTATGTCGATGGGCAGAATTTCTATCACCACGGGTTGCTCTACGTGCTCTACATGCTCGCCTACGGGGGCAGCATGGTGTTCTTCCTCGTGCAGATTTGGTTCGCCTGCCGCGCCTACCAGTACACCGGCGGCACACAGCTGATGCTCGCGACGCTGTTCGTGCTGTTAGGGCTGATGGTGCAGCTGTTCCTGCCGACGGTCAAAATCGACTGGATTACCATCAGCTGCGGTGCGCTGATGATGTCGAAATTCTCCAGCGACATGGTACTGCAAACCGACGGGCTGACTCAGCTTGTCAACCGCTTGGGCTACGAGCATTATCTGGCGCGCCTGCGCGTTCCTGCTACCATCCTGATGTTCGACGTTGACCGCTTCAAGGACGTCAACGACTGCCATGGGCACTTGATGGGCGACGCCTGCCTGCGGACGATTGCCGGCTGCATCCGCCGCGCGTATGGGAATTACGGGACGTGCTTCCGCATCGGCGGCGACGAGTTCTGCGTGATACTGACGCGGCGGAACGCGCAATACAACACCATGACGGAGATTTTCCAGCACCTGATGGATGCGGCGCGGGCGGAGAATCCGGTTCTGCCGACGGTATCGGTGGGCTGTTCGCATTTTAATCCGTCGACGGATGAGTTGGCGGATTCCTTGGCGCGGGCGGACGCGCGGATGTATCAGAATAAGGAAGCGCATAGATAAACACAGCCGCGACGAGTGAATACGCTCGTCGCGGCTGATTTTTATTCACCTGTATCCACCGCAGTGCTGGCAGTAGCGCGCTTCCTTCGGGTTGTCTAAGCCGCAATACTTGCATGTCCAGTAGTCTGCTAACGGCGTCATTTCCGAAAGCGATTTGATTGTGCAGTTACTGTTACTGCTATTGCTATTGCTACTGCTACTGCTACTGCGCGGCAGATAGTTGTCATTTTTATCTTTTGCAAGTTTTTTCTCTATTTGTCAAGCATTTTCCTCAATTTTCACATATTATTCTGCAACGAAAAATCCGAATACAAAAAACACGCATTCCACATTCGGAGTGCGTGCTTTTGTTGATATTACCGATTCACATACGCGTCGATTTCGTTCCGGCTGGAGATTTGCAGCTTCTCAAAAATGCTCTCCATGTACGACTTCACCGTGTTGACGGAAACGCCCATCAGCGCGGCGATTTCCTTGTTGCTGCGACCCTTCGCGGCAAGCATGGCAATCGAAAACTCGTAGGGTGTGAGCGCGTCGGTCACCTGCAGCGTCGACACGGGGTTGTGAATTTTCATCCACCCGCGGCTGAAGCGGTAGACCGACTGCACAATCTTGTTGTACGTTTCCGGCTCCTGCTTGCGCAGCGCGCGCTCCACCTGCCCCTGCAAAATGCCGTGATGCTCCACAAACGGGTGGATGTACCCCTCGCGGCTGGCGATGCTCCACGCGGCATCGAACTTCTGCTCCGCGCGTTCATCCTGCTTCAGGCTCATGCAAATCATGCACAGGACGATGTTGAGGTAGATGCTGTCAATGGGGTAGCGCGTGCCCGCCATCAGCAGGGCGGATTCGGCAATGCCCATCGCATGTTCGTATTCGCGCCGGATGTAGAGCGCGTGGGCGATGGCGTACATGGCGAAATACTGCATTCCGGGCGGAAGAATACCGATAGCGGGGCGGATAGGGGTCAAGTCGAGCTTCTCGGAGTGGAAGAACACGCTGATGAGCGCGTCGGTAATGCTGCTGTACAGCCGCCACGAATCATCGTTTGCGCGCTGCCCGTCCCGCTGAATCATTTCGAGATTCCGGCGGCACTTGGCGGTGTCCCCCGTCTGCAGCATCGCCATCGTGTTGGTAATCAGCGCGGACAGGCGGATTTCGGGGCACTTGCTCGTCAGGTATTTCTCGCTGATTTCGCGGGCTTCCTCGTGTTCATCGCGGAAATAGTGGTGCAGGGCGCGGGCGATGTCGCGTTCCTCCTCGTCGTTCATGGTCAGCAGGAGATTCTGGAAGCCGTTGTCGCACGGGCGGGAAATCAGCGGCATATAGCACTTGGCCATCCGCGGGGGGATTTTTTCCTGCCCGCGCTGCCCGCTCTTGCGCAAATCCGCCGGATGCGGCGTATTCGCCGGAATCAGCCACCCGCCCGATTTCCGGATTGCCCCCTGAATCCGCCCGGTATTCAGGTAGTAATTCACCATGCGGATGGAAACGCCCCACAACTCCGCTATTTCCTTTACGCTGAGGTAGTCCAATGCGCAGCCCCTCCTTGTTCTCCTTGTTTACGCTTACGGAATTGGCTCCCAAAGCATGGTCGCCGTTCGATTGCCATACGAGCCCTTGGGCAGCATGTAGGAGCGCGGCGTTCCTTCTACGCCGTCGATTTTCCAGCCTACAAAGGTATAGCCCGGGAGGTAGTAGGACGGGTCTTCTTCCGGTGTCCCGAAATAAACTTGGTTGTTGATGGTGTATTGAACCCAATTATATACTCTGCCGTGGCTCACGAAGGTTATGGTGTACGTCGCCACACGCCACTCCGCCTTGTAAATGCGGTCGCCGGTTGAGCCTTTGGGGATAATCATCGGCGTTGAAGGGAACTGACCGCTGCCATCGAGGACCCAGCCGGAAAATTCGTAGCCCGGACGGAGAATGTAAGGCAGGGTGAAGAGATCCTCCACGGTGTATTTTATCGGAGACACGACTGGGCCGCCGTTCGTGTCCAGTGTGATGGTGTATTCAATCACCTGCCAGTTTGCGGTATACGCCTTGTTCCCCGTCGAGCCCTTCGGAATTTTGACGCTTGTCTGCGGCGTCGTGATGCCCTCGCCCGTCCAGCCGACAAACTCGTAGCCGTTGCGGGTCGGGGTCGGCAGCTCGAAATCCTCATCCGTCATGGTGTAAACCACCTTTTCTTGACCGCTGCCGCCGTTCAAATCCATGGTGATGTTGTATTCTGTCAGTTTCCAGTTCTCGATATACGTCTTGTCGCCCGTCGAACCCTTCGGGATGGTCACGTTCGGCTGCGGCGTCGTGATGCCCTCGCCTGTCCAGCCAAGGAACGTGTAGCCCGTGCGGGTCGGGGTCGGCAGCGTTACGGTTTGCTCCACCGTGTAGAAATACACTTGCGACGAGCCCGCATTGCCCCCTTCCAGCAGCGTAATGATGGTGTATTCAATCACCTGCCAGTTCGCGGTGTAAGTGCGGTCGCCCGTGCTTCCCTGCGGGATTTCAATGGTTTTCTGCGGTTCGGTGATGCCCTCGCCCGTCCAGCCGAGGAAGATGTAGCCCGTGCGAATCGGGGTCGGCAGCTGGAACGCTTCCGATTCCACCGTGTACTGGATGGGACGGATCGG
>ENA-OPEC01000333-OPEC01000333.1-human-gut-metagenome-genome-assembly--contig:-NODE-333-length-41857-cov-3.586144_pt1 | contig 41857 bp, 28 predicted proteins | sample MGYA00241622_ERZ501507 | MGnify/ENA primary metagenome ERZ501507 (study PRJEB25962, sample SAMEA2042582) | human gut metagenome | biome: human gut; feature: human-associated habitat; material: faeces... | reverse complement strand
CTTCATGATATATATACTATCAATGAAATGTTTCAACACAACATCCTCTTTTTCTATGATTGTCGTTAAATTCATTACTTTGTTTTTTTCCACCAAAAAACGATAGTAATCATCAAACTGTTGTAACTGTGTATCTGTTATATCAAGCTCTATTTTTTTACAATAATCACTTAATAAGTCAATCATATCATTCCTCATTTCTACTACAATATATTTATGGTAAATATTTCTTACAGTCGGTAAAAAATAATAAATCTATACAAGTACTAATTAACCATTACAGTTTTTTCTGATTGTAATGTTCCAGATAAATCAGTAAAACAGAAATATCTGCGGGAGAAACACCGGATATTCTCGATGCTTGACCAACTGATGTCGGACGAAGATCGTCCAGCTTCTGAACAGCCTCCTTACGAAGACTGTTTACTTGTGTATAATCAATATTCTCTGGAATTTTACGATTTTCCAATTTTTGATACTGTGCCACCTGTTTCTGTTGTCTTGTTATATATCCCTCATATTTCAAGGAAATATTTACCTGTTCACAGACATCCTCAGGTAAATTCTGTCTGTCTTCATCAATTGGTGCCAAAATATCATATGATAATTCCGGTCGCTTTAATAAATCAGCTAATGTGGAACCCGACTGTAATAACGTACTACCATATTGTTCTAATAATTTTTGAACTTCCTTTTTACCACCAATTGTAGTATGCTGCAATCGTTGTATTTCTTTTTCAATCATTTTCTCCTTGATCAATAATTTTTCATAGCGGTTATCGTCAATCAATCCGACCTCGTGACCAATTTTTGTTAATCGAAGATCTGCATTATCCTGACGCAAAAGTAAACGATATTCTGCTCTTGATGTCATCATACGATATGGCTCATTCGTTCCTTTTGTAATGAGGTCGTCAATTAAAACTCCGATATATGCCTGTGAACGATTTAAGATCAAAGGATCTTTTCCTTGTAATTTTCTTGCGGCATTAATTCCTGCAATAATACCCTGTGCACCAGCTTCTTCATAGCCAGAACTACCATTTGCCTGTCCCGCACTAAAAAATCCACTGATCTTTTTATATTCCAAGGATGCCTTTAACTGCGTTGGATTTATACAATCATACTCAATAGCATATGCATTTCTCACAATTGTTGCATGTTCCAATCCCGGTACAGAATGATACATCGCATATTGTACATCCTCGGGAAGAGAACTTGACATTCCGCCAACATACATTTCGTTTGTATAATTACCCTCCGGCTCCAGAAAAACCTGATGGCGTTTTTTATCTGCAAAACGAACTACTTTATCCTCAATAGAAGGGCAATAACGCGGACCAGTTCCCTCAATCATACCAGAATACAACGGGGAACGATCCAGATTGGCACGGATGATATCATGTGTCGTCTCATTTGTATAAGTCAGCCAGCAGGATGCCTGGTCGATCTGGACACTCTCCGGATCGGTTGTAAAAGAAAATGGTACCACTCTCTCATCGCCAAACTGTTCCTGCATTTTTGAAAAATCAATCGATCTGCGGTCTACACGTGCCGGTGTACCGGTCTTAAATCGCTGCATCTCGATTCCATGTGCTTTCAGGGAATCTGTCAGATGATTTGCTGCCTGCAATCCGTTTGGCCCGGTATAATTACTGATATCACCGTAAATACATCTTGCACGCAGATATGTTCCGGTACAAAGCACGCAGGCTTTGCAGTGATACGTTGCCCCGGAGAATGTTTTGACTCCGGTGATTTTTCCGTCTTCTGTCAGAATTTCTGCAACTTCTGCCTGCACGATTGACAGGTTATCTGTGTTTTCCAAAACTTTTCGCATGGATCTGGAATATTCTGCCTTGTCTGCCTGTGCACGCAGAGAATGTACGGCAGGTCCTTTGGATTTATTGAGCATCTTGGACTGGATAAACGTTTTGTCGATATTTTTTCCCATCTCACCGCCAAGTGCATCGATTTCTCTTACCAGATGACCCTTGGAGCTTCCACCTATGTTCGGGTTGCACGGCATCAGTGCAATGCTGTCCACACTCACGGTAAAAATGGTTGCGGAAAGTCCGAGTCTTGCACAGGCAAGTGCTGCCTCACATCCGGCATGTCCGGCTCCTACGACTACCACATCTGTATATTCTTCTAATGTATTCATTTCTTGCCTCCACTTATTTGCCCATACAGAACTTACTGAAAATTTCATTTACCAGATCATCATCCACGGCCTCGCCGATAATCGTTCCCAGAGATTCATATGCACTCATCAGATCGATCGAGAAGAAATCCTCCGGCATATCCTGTGCGATGCTCTCCGTCACCTGCTTCAGGCTCTCTTTTGCATCCATAAGTGCTGCCTTATGACGCATATTTGTGATACATACCTCATCGTTAAAAGAAAGGCTGCCTTCGAGAAACATATTTTTGAGTGTATCCTCAAGCTGTTCAAATCCAGTCTCATCTTTTGCAGAAACGCAGATCACCGGATGTTCTCCCACTTTTTCCTTCAGGATCTGTTCTGTCGTTACCGGCTCCAGATCCGATTTATTTAAAAGAACGATCACCTTTCTGCCTTCAAATAGTTCGATAATCTCTTCATCATTCTCATCCAGTGCGGTCGATGAATCTGCCACGTACAGAATCAGGTCTGCTTCTTTTGCATATTTTTTTGCACGCTGCACACCAATCTGCTCTACGATATCTTCCGTATCACGGATGCCTGCGGTATCCATCAGGTTAAGTGTGATGCCGTGAAGATTGATGCTCTGCTCCAGCACATCTCTTGTCGTTCCCGCAATGTCTGTCACGATCGCCTTTTCCGTTCCGCAAAGCTTGTTAAGCAGAGAAGACTTTCCGGCGTTTGGCTTTCCAAGGATTACCGTCTTGATGCCTTCCGTCATGATCCTTCCATCGTTTGCAGAGCGGATCAGCTTCTCGATCATCTCGATCCACGCTTCATTTTCCTTTTCAAGCTCCTGCGGATAACCGTCAAGGCTGATATGTTCCGGATCATCCAATGCCGACTCAATATATGCAATATGATAAATGATCTTTGCTCTCAGATCCTTTATTTTCTGACCGATGCTTCCGCGAAGCTGGCCGACGGAACTTTTCAGAGCGTATTCATTTTTTGCCTCAATGACATCCATCACCGCCTCCGCCTGCGACAGATCCATTCTTCCATTTAAAAAGGCACGTTTGGTAAATTCTCCCGGCTCTGCCGGAGCTGCACCATTTTTGATCACAGCTTCCAGCACTCGCTGTATCGCATACACACCGCCGTGGCAGTCGATTTCTACGGTATCTTCCGCCGTAAAACTTCTCGGTGCACGCATCAGAACTACAAGCACCTCATCCAGCACTTCGTCTCCGTCACAGATATAACCATAGTGAACCGTATGGGATTGCTGTTCTGATAATTTCTTTTTGCCTTTCGGACTTCTGTATACACGGTCCGCTATTTCAAATGCCTGATCTCCGCTGATTCGCACAATCCCGATTCCGGAACTGCTGACTGCTGTGGAGATCGCTGCAATCGTTTCACCTTTCATTGATTCCTCCTGATATTCAAAAAGTCTGATTTTCGGCAGCATATCTGCCGCACTGAAAATCAGACTCATATCACTTACAACTATTTTACTTTACTGTTTTTTTAATGTAACAACTACTTTACGATACGGCTCTTCGCCCTCGCTGTGTGTGGACACCAGCGGATCATTCTGAAGTGCAGAATGGATCACTCTTCTCTCGTATGGATTCATCGGCTCCAGGAATACCGGTTTCTTTGTTCTCTTTACTTTGAACGCAATATTCTTTGCCAGATTTTCCAGCGTCTCTTTTCTGCGTGCACGGTAGTTTTCGGTATCTACCTTCACACGTACATATCCCGCATTGCCTTTGTTGACAACGAGGCTTGTAAGATACTGGATAGAATCAAGAGTCTGTCCTCTCTTACCGATCAGAACACCCATGTCTTTACCGGAAAGCTCGATGTTCAGATTGTCATCTTTATCAAATGATGTTTTGATGCAAACTTCTGAATCCATTGCTGCAAACATTTTCTCCAGAAATTCTTTTGCATCTTTCTCTGCTGCTTCTTTGTTGATCGGAAGCTTTTCTCTTGTAACTGCCGGTTTTGCCTGCGGTTCTTCTTTCTTTACTTCCACTTCTTTTTCAGCTTTTGACTGCGGCTGATTTTCCGGTTTTCTTTCCGGTTTCTTCTCAACCGGTTTTTCTTCCTTCTTTTCAACCGTTTTCTCAGGCTGTTTTTTTACCGGCTCTTTGGTAAATTTCTTTGCCGGTTTTTTCATAAAGCTTTTCTTTGCAGAAATGTCCTTCAAAGGATCTCTTACGGCTTCCTCAAAATCAAGAGAAATATCTTTTTTCTTTCTTGCCCTTATAATGGCCGGTTTTCTTCCGATTCCAAAAAGTCCGGAAGTTGCTTCCTGAATAACATCATATTCAATATTATCGCTGCTTGTTCCAAGCTGAATTGCTGCATTCATGATCGCTTCTTCTTTTGTCTTCGCAGAAACCTCGATATACTCTTCCATTTTAATACCTCCCATCCTTCTCCCCATATTACTTCTCTTTATTACCTTATTACTTTAATTCTTATTTTTCTTACCTTTTGGATTCTTTTCATCAAACTGCTGAACCATTCTCGCTTTTGCTGCAATACTTCCCGGTTTCGCATCTGCGTGTTTATAGTACTCCGTAGAATCCTGGATTTTTTTCTGACGTTCTGCCTGTTTCTTCTCATCCACTTTCTGTGCATCCTCAAGATCTTTGAAGTTTACTTTTGCATGCTCAGAAATTTTCTTTGGCGGAAGTCCCTGTTTCTTACGTTTGGCATTCATTTTCTCCACATTTTTGCGGATCAGTGCGTCCATATCCATCTTTTCCATATGTTTGTTGACAACAACCTGCTGGATACCTCTGAATACCGCACCTGCGATCCAGTAGATACCAAGACCGATCGGAAGTGACAGACAGAAGAATACAGATACCAGAGGCATCATATTGTTCATCATCTTCATGGAGCTTTCCATGGAACTGTCGTCTCCTGCCGGGCTTGCTGCTGCCTGCGGCATCAGTTTGGTGTTGAGCCACTGGCTTAACCCTGCCAGTATCGGGATTGCCAGTGCACATACAAATAAAATCCAGTTATGTGCCTTGAAATTTTCCACCATCGCTGTCATCGGTGAGTTGGAAATATTCAATCCCAGGAAATAGTTCATTTTATCAAGACTGCCTGTTGTCTGTGAGATCATACCTGACAGATCCGGAAACTTCTCTGCCATTGCAGTCCAGTCTGCCGGTTTGAACTTGTACAGTGCATCGATCGCACTGTTTGCTGTATAACCAAGTCTCTGGAAATTGACCTGGTTTCCTACTGTATCAGCTAAAAACTGCTGTGTACCCTGTGTCTTTAAAAGAACATTTACAAGAGGAGTAAATACATCTTTTACACTTGCAACGTAAGCCGGAATATTCCAGATTACACGATACAATGCAAACAGGATCGGCAGCTGAATCAGCATCGGAAGACATGTTCCCATCGGAGAAACACCGTATTTTGCATATACATTCTGTGTTTCTTCGTTCATCTTCATCATACTTACCTGGTCGTTTTTGCCGGCATACTTTTTCTGGATTGCCTTTATCTCAGGATTCATGATCGCAGACATCTTTGAAAACTTCTGCTGTTTGATCGTGAGTGGAGTGAGCAGGGCATAAATAACCAGTGTAAACAAAATAATACATACACCGATATTGGAAATCCCAAACACCCCATCAGTGAAACTAAAAATCGCATTCATCAAAAGACCTAACAGTGTTGCCACCTGTCCAATGATGATGGTGTTGCTTTTTGTTAATAACATAACCTTCCTCCTGCATATTCACCTGACATTATACAGCAGTTCTTCATATTCAATTTTCTATTTTTAATTCTTCCTACCCGTTTACGGAACGGGATCATAACCACCCTTGGAAAAGGGATTGCATCGCAAAATCCTCCAGCATGCCAGAAGACTTCCTTTAACAGCCCCGTATTTTTGTATCGCCTCCAGGCCATACTGCGAGCAGGTCGGTGTATAGGGGCATCTCGTATGCTTTAATGGTGACAGAAATTTCTGATAAAACCGGATCATTGCGATTAAAATATTTTTCATGAATATCAACCTGCTATTTTATGCACTTTACCAAGATGTAATAATGCACTTTCTACTTCAAAATAATTCTTATCTTTTGCAACAGGTCTTGCAATTACTACAATATCATATCCTGAGTGAAACCTGGTTTCACTCAGGCGATAACTTTCTCTTATCAATCTGGCCAGTCTGTGTCTGACCACACTATTGCCCACCTTTTTACTGACCGAAATCCCAAGTCTGTTCCTCTCTGTCTGATTCGGATAGATATACATAATGAGATAACGGTTGGCGGCCGACTTTCCATACTTATATACCGTCTGGAAATCTCTGTTTTTTTTCAAAGACTCTGAAAATATCATACTGCTTCCTTTTTTCTGTCATCCTTTCAAAAGACGAACATAGAAGAAAAGGCCACACATCTGCGGCCTATGCTGATAATTTTTTTCTTCCTTTTAATCTTCTGGCAGCAAGTACTTTTCTTCCGCCTGCAGTGCTCATTCTTGCTCTGAATCCATGAACTTTAGCTCTGGATCTTTTCTTTGGCTGAAATGTCATTTTCATTATTACGGCACCTCCTTATCAAATATAAAATCTGTTTTATCTGTTTAGAAAACATCGTTTCAATTATATATGCAAAGCCCCATAAAGTCAAGTAATTCCGTGATTTTTTCAATTGAACCATGCTTTGGGGCAGAACCGTTCCTGTCAGTCCCATAGACAAACGGATGCAAAGCGGACATCTGCATAGTTTACACTCAGTTATCCACATTTTGGGGATAACTTGGGGATAACTTTTTTATTTGATGTGAAAAACTTTTTTTCTTTTTCAAAAAAATGCCTTAAAATAAGGCTTTTCCCACTGTGGATGATGTTCCTTTAGTTATTCACACTGCCAATCCCACCTCTTTCCTTCTTTCGACATTTTTCTACATTTTTCGAAGTCTGTGATTCCCAAAATTCCTTTATTTTTCAACCTTTTTTTCATCTGGTTCTTCTGTAACATACTTATGTAAACTTATTGGTTTACATAAAGTTATCCACATTTTGGGGATAACTTGGGGATAACTTCGTGTGTAACTTTTGCATATTTTCTACATTTTTCCCACAAACGCCCATTTTATCGCATTTTTGAGTGTGGATTATTGTCGAAAAGTTATGCACATTCAAAAATAAGCATTGATAATTTTCCTGTTTTAGTTTAATATTAAATAAGTAAAACTGGCCTTAAAAGGAGATCCTCATGAATATCATAGAAGAAAAGTGGGACAGTGTTGTGGATACCCTCAGTACAGAATTCGGATTTTCCCCAATTTCCATCAACACCTGGATCAAACCACTTCAAGTACAAAGATATGACAGTGACGAAGGCACTCTTTTTATTTATGTCCCGATTGATGAAATGGGTATTAACGAGGATTTCATTAATTCCTATATAAATAAGAAGTTTACAACTCCGCTTCGTTCTACGATTGCAGAGCTTACAGGACTGGACTGCACCAAGATCGTGTATACTGTAGAACAAAATGTTGTAAAAGAAGCGGATTCTTCTTCGAATACTGACAATTCTTTCAATAATATATTAGAAAAAGCAAATTTAAATCCGGAATATACCTTTGAAAACTTCGTTGTCGGAAGCAACAACAAATTTGCACACGCTGCATCTTTGGCAGTTGCCGAATCCCCGGGCGAAATCTACAATCCCCTCTTCCTCTACGGAGGTGTTGGACTGGGGAAAACCCATCTGATGCACTCGATCGCACACTTTATCCTGGAAAATAATCCACAGACCAGAGTACTTTATGTAACGAGTGAATCCTTTACGAACGAACTGATTGAAGCGATCCGAAACGGCAATAATACTGCTATGACAAAATTCCGTGAAAAGTACCGTAATATCGACGTTCTGCTGATCGACGATATCCAGTTTATCATCGGAAAAGAGTCCACACAGGAAGAGTTTTTCCACACGTTTAACGACCTGCATGGTGCGAAAAAGCAGATCATCATTTCATCCGATAAACCGCCGAAAGAGATCGCAACGCTGGAAGGAAGGCTGAAATCCCGCTTTGAATGGGGCCTGATCGCAGATATTTCTTCCCCGGATTATGAGACAAGGATGGCAATCCTCCGCAAAAAAGAAGAACGTGATTCAAAAGAAAAAGGTTACCATCTGGATGATGAAGTCATTCAGTATATTGCTACCAATATCAAGTCCAATATCCGTGAACTCGAAGGTGCACTGAACCGGATCACTGCAATGAGCAGTCTTGAACACCGCGAAATTACAGTAGAACTGGCACAGGAAGCCTTAAAGGATATGATTTCACCGAACGCAAAACGAGAAATCACCCCGGATCTGATCCTTCTGACCGTTGCAGAACACTTTCATATCAAAACAGATGATATAAAAGGTTCCAAACGAAGTGCTGATATCGTGATTCCAAGGCAGATTGCCATGTATCTGTGCCGTGAAATGACCAGCACACCGCTCAAAGCGATCGGAAAACTGATGGGAAACCGCGATCATACGACCGTACTTCATGGAGTTGAGAAAATTTCGAAAGAAATTGAGACTTCCGATGATCTGAAAAACACGATAGATATCATTAAAAAGAAACTGAATCCAAACTAGACGGCCGAAAAAGCATCGTCTTTTTATTTGTGCACAAAATAATGTGGATATGTGTTGGATACTGTGTGAATAACTTTAGCCAATTTCTGAGGATGTTAATAACCCACCGGTTTTCCTCAGAAATTTGTGGACTTTTCACCAGTTTATCCAACCTGTTTTTTCCCTTAAATTCAAGGATTTTGGGAGTTATTCACATATTCACATCCCCTACGGCGGCTACTGCGGATTTTCTCTTTAATTTATCTCATTTAACCCACAAAGGAGTTATCAACACAATGAAATTAGTATGCTCAAAAAGTAATCTTTTAAAAAGTGTGAATATTGTTCTGAAAGCAATCCCAGGAAAAACAACCATGCCTATCCTGGAATGTATTTTGATTGATGCATCCACAAACAATATTAAATTTACAGCCAATGATATGGAACTTGGAATTGAAACCATCGTTGACGGTACCATTTTGGAAAAAGGAATTGTTGCAATTGATGCAAAAATTTTCTCTGATATCATTCGTAAACTTCCTGATAATGATGTTACGATTGAAACAGACGGAAATCTGACGACTACCATCACCTGTGAGAAGGCAAAATTCAGCATCAGCGGTCAGTCCGGGGAAGAATTTTCCTATCTTCCTTATGTAGAAAGAGATAATCATATTGTTGTCTCTCAGTTTACATTAAAAGAGGTGATTCGTCAGACTATTTTCTCAATCGCAGCCAATGAAAACAATAAGATGATGACCGGGGAATTATTCGAAGTCAAAGGCGATATGCTGCGTGTAGTATCCCTGGATGGACACCGCATAAGTATACGGAAAATTGAATTAAAAGAGGAATATTCTGATATCAAAGTTGTCGTTCCTGGAAAGACACTTATCGAAATCAGTAAGATTTTATCAGGCGAAACCGAAGATGAAGTCAGTATTTTCTTTACAAAAAATCATATTGTCTTTGAATTTGATGATACCGTTGTTGTGTCACGTCTGATTGAGGGTGAATATTTCCGCATTGATCAGATGCTTTCCAGTGACTACGAAACCAAGATTCAGGTAAATAAAAAAGAGCTTCTGGACTGTATTGACCGTGCGACACTTCTGGTAAAAGAAAGTGATAAAAAACCGATCATTCTTTCAATCACAGATGATAATATTGAACTTAAGATTCAGTCTCAGATCGGTTCTATGGATGAAGAAATTGACATCAATAAAGAAGGCAAGGACATTATGATCGGATTTAATCCGCGATTTCTGATCGATGCTCTTCGTGTTATTGATGATGAAACGGTTGATATTTATCTGATGAACCCGAAAGCACCATGCTTTATCAGAGACGAACAGCAATCTTATATATATTTGATCTTGCCGGTTAATTTTATGGCATAAGGAGTGAAAGTTTATGGAAACAATTAAATTAAGAGATGAGTTTATCAAACTTGGTCAGGCATTGAAAGCAGCAGGTTTTGTAGAGTCCGGCGTGGACGCAAAATATGCCGTTCAGGATGGTCTTGTGAAGGTAAACGGCCAGACAGAAACACAGCGGGGCAAGAAACTGCATGCCGGCGATGTGGTAGAATATGATGGTCAGACTGTAAAAATTACAGATTGATGGAATGATAGTAAAATCTTTGAAGCTGAATCAGTTCCGCAATTATGAGTCGCTGCAGTTGTCTTTTGATAAGGGAACGAATCTTTTCTATGGGAACAATGCCCAGGGGAAGACCAATATTCTCGAAGCGGTATATCTATGCGGAACGACGAAATCCCATAAGGGAAGTAAAGACAGGGAAATGATCCGTTTTGGTGAGGAAGAAGCTCATATACGGATGGCGATCAGCAGAAGCCAGAGTGCTTATGAGATCGATATGCATCTGAAAAAGAACCGGCCGAAGGGCATTGCAGTCAACGGCGTGCCGATCCGAAAGGCGGCAGAGCTGCTTGGAATCGCAAACTTCGTTTTTTTCTCACCGGAGGATCTTGGTATCATTAAAAACGGACCGGCGGAGCGGCGGCGTTTTATTGATATGGAACTTTGTCAGCTGGATAAGCTTTACTTACACGAGCTTTCCAATTACAATAAAGTGATCATACAGAGAAATAAGCTTCTGAAAGAGTGTTCTTTTAACAGTCAGTATGAAGAAATGCTGGATATATGGGATATGCAGCTGGTAAAATATGGAAAAAAGCTGATCGAATCAAGGGAGCGGTTTGTCAAAGAGCTTGGCGTGATTGTAGCAGAGATACATAGAAATCTGACGGGCGGCAGAGAAGAGCTGATGGTCCGTTATGAGAAAAATGTTTCTGCGGACGAATTCGAAAGAAAACTTCAGACTTCCAGGAAACGGGATCTGAAGGTGAAAATGAGCATGACAGGTCCTCACAGGGACGATCTGCTTTTTGAAGTAAAGGGTGTAGATATCCGCAGATTTGGATCGCAGGGGCAGCAGAGAACGGCTGCACTTTCGCTGAAACTTGCGGAGATCGAACTGGTAAAAAGAGCGATCAAAGATACGCCGGTACTGCTTCTGGATGATGTACTTTCCGAACTGGACAGCAGCAGGCAGCAGTATTTATTAGACAGTATACATGATATACAGACGTTGATCACCTGTACGGGGATTGATGATTTTATAGAAAACAAGTTTCAGTTGAACAAAGTTTTTCATGTTGCAGACGGTGTTGTTTGCGAAGGATGAAAAGAAAAGACAGGAGGTTACTATGGGCACAGAGAGCAATGCAGAATACGGTGCAGATCAGATTCAGATATTGGAAGGTCTTGAGGCTGTACGAAAGAGACCGGGTATGTATATCGGCAGTACATCGTCCAGAGGTCTTCATCATCTGGTTTATGAGATTGTAGATAATGCAGTTGATGAAGCTCTTGCGGGGTATTGTGATACCATCCAGGTAACGATAAATAAAGATAATTCCGTAACAGTCATTGACAATGGACGTGGCATTCCGGTCGGAATCAACCACAAAGCAGGTATTCCGGCGGTAGAAGTCGTGTTTACGATCCTGCATGCCGGCGGAAAATTCGGCGGTGGCGGATACAAAGTTTCCGGTGGTCTGCATGGTGTAGGTGCGTCTGTTGTAAATGCACTTTCTACACATCTTGAAGTTACGATTTACCATGAAGGTAAAATTTATCGTCAGCGATATGAAAGAGGAAAAGTAGTATATAAATTAAAAGTGATCGGAGAATGTGATCCAAAGAAAACAGGTACAACGGTTACATTCCTGCCGGACAGCGAAATTTTTGAAGAAACAGTTTTTGATTTTAATGTGCTTAAACAGAGACTTCGTGAGATGGCATTTCTTACAAAAAATATCAAGATTGTTTTAAGAGATGACCGTCCGGAAGAACCAATCGAAAAGATGTTCCATTATGAGGGCGGTATCAAGGAGTTTGTGACTTACCTGAATAAAGGCAAGACACCGCTTTACCCGGATATTATTTACTGTGAAGGAATGAAGGATAATATTTATGTGGAAGTTGCCATGCAGCACAACGATGGATACACCGAAGGTTCCTACAGTTTTGTAAATAACATCACGACTCCGGAAGGCGGAACTCATCTGACTGGTTTTAAAAATGCACTGACAAAGACTTTTAATTCTTATGCGAGACTGAATAAACTGATCAAGGACACCGAGACACTTTCCGGTGATGATATCCGTGAAGGTCTTACCGTGATCGTAAGCATCAAGATTGAAGATCCGCAGTTTGAAGGTCAGACCAAGCAGAAACTGGGCAACAGTGAGGCACGAGGTGCTGTTGACAATATTGTTTCCGAGCAGCTGATGATCTATCTGGAACAGCATCCGCAGGTTGCAAAAATGATCCTTGAGAAATCTATCATGGCTCAGAGAGCGAGAGAGGCAGCCAGGAAAGCAAGAGATCTGACCAGAAGAAAATCTGCACTGGAAGGAATGTCTCTTCCGGGAAAACTGGCAGACTGTTCAGACAAAGATCCGAAAAACTGTGAAATCTATATTGTTGAGGGAGATTCTGCCGGTGGTTCTGCAAAGACAGCGAGAAGCCGTGCAACCCAGGCAATCCTGCCGCTTCGCGGAAAAATCCTGAATGTGGAGAAAGCAAGACTTGACCGTATTTATGCAAATGCGGAGATCAAGGCGATGATCACTGCGTTCGGAACCGGTATCCACGAAGATTTCGATATTTCAAAACTGCGTTATGACAAGATCATCATTATGACCGATGCCGATGTTGATGGTGCACATATCAGTACACTGCTTTTGACATTCCTGTACCGTTTCATGCCGGATCTGATCAAAGAAGGACATGTATATCTGGCACAGCCACCACTGTATAAACTGGAGAAAAATAAAAAAGTCTGGTATGCGTACAGCGATGAGCAGCTGGCAGCGATCCTGGGAGAAGTCGGCCGAGACCAGAACAACAAGATCCAGCGTTACAAAGGTCTTGGAGAGATGGATGCAGAGCAGCTCTGGGAAACTACCATGGATCCGGAAAAACGAGTGCTCCGCCGTGTTGTTATGGATAACGAAAATTCTTCAGAGCTGGATGTTACCTTTACAACGCTGATGGGCGATCAGGTAGAACCAAGAAGAGAATTTATTGAAGAGAATGCTCAGTTTGTAAAAAATCTGGATATTTAGTGCTCGGAAGTAGGAGGAAAAACTGTTGGAAGACAATATTTTTGATAAGATACATGACGTGGATTTGAAAAAGACCATGGAAGAATCTTATATCGATTATGCAATGAGCGTTATTGCAGCACGTGCATTGCCGGATGTAAGAGACGGTCTGAAGCCGGTGCAGCGAAGAGTTTTGTATTCCATGATCGAACTGAATAACGGACCTGACAAGCCGCACCGTAAATGTGCACGTATTGTCGGTGATACCATGGGTAAATATCATCCACATGGAGACAGCTCCATCTACGGAGCACTGGTAAATATGGCTCAGGACTGGTCAACCAGATATCCGCTGGTAGACGGCCACGGAAACTTTGGTTCTGTCGATGGCGACGGAGCTGCTGCCATGCGATATACTGAGGCACGTCTGAGCAAAATTTCCATGAAAATGCTTGCAGATATCGATAAAAATACGGTAGATTTTTCACCGAACTTCGATGAAACGGAGAAAGAGCCAGATGTACTTCCGGCAAGATTTCCGAATCTTCTGGTAAATGGTACGACCGGTATCGCTGTAGGTATGGCAACGAACATTCCGCCGCATAATCTGCGTGAAATTGTAAAAGCCGTTGTGAAGATCATCGACAACCGCATTGAAGAAGGCAGAGAGACGGAGATCGAAGAAATCCTGGATATCGTAAAAGGTCCGGATTTCCCGACCGGTGCAATGATCCTCGGAACAAGAGGAATCCAGGAAGCTTACCGCACAGGACGCGGCAAGATCCGTGTGCGTGCCGTAACAGAAATCGAATCCATGCCAAACGGCAAGAGCCGTATTTTGGTATCGGAGCTGCCGTATATGGTAAACAAGGCCAGACTGATCGAAAAAATGGCAGAACTGGTACGTGATAAAAAGATTGACGGAATCACAGCGATCACAGATGAATCAAGCCGTGAAGGTATGCGTATCAACATTGAGCTTCGAAGAGATGTTAACGCAAATGTCGTACTGAATCAGCTTTTCAAACATACACAGCTCCAGGATACCTTTGGTGTGATTATGCTCGCACTGGTAAACAAAGAGCCGAAAGTTCTGAATCTTCTGGAGATGCTCCAGCATTATCTGAGACATCAGGAAGATGTTGTTACAAGACGTACACAGTACGAACTCAACAAAGCAGAAGAACGTGCACATATCTTAAAAGGTCTGCTGATCGCACTGGATCATATTGATGAAGTCATCAGCATTATCCGTGCATCCAGAACAGCAGCACTTGCAAAAGAAGCATTGATGACACGTTTTGAACTTTCCGATGCACAGGCACAGGCGATCGTAGATATGCGTCTGCGTGCACTGACCGGTCTGGAAAGAGAGAAGATCGAAGCAGAGTATGAAGCTCTGATGGCAAAAATCAAGGAGTTGAGAGCCATTCTTGCAGACGAAAATCTTCTGCTTGGCGTGATCAAAACAGAAATCATGGAAATCGCAGATAAGTATGGTGATGAGAGAAGAACTTCCATTGGATTTGATATGTATGATATTTCTACAGAAGATCTGATCCCGCGTGAAAATGTTGTGATCGCCATGACAAAACTTGGTTATATTAAACGTATGAGTGTTGACAATTTCAAGGCTCAGAACCGCGGTGGCAAGGGCATCAAGGGTATGCAGACCATCGAAGATGACTACATCGAAGAACTGCTGATGATGAATACACATCACTATCTGATGTTCTTTACCAACACCGGAAAAGTATACCGCCTGAAAGGATATGAAATCCCGGAAGCCAGCCGTACGGCAAGAGGAACGGCGATCGTCAATCTGCTCCAGCTCGCACCGGAAGAAAAGATCACGGCGATGATCCCGGTCAAAGAGTACAAGCAGGGCAAATATCTGTTTATGGCAACCAGAAAGGGTATTGTGAAAAAGACACCGCTTCTGGATTATGCAAACGTAAGAAAGACAGGACTTGCAGCCATCAGCCTGCGTGAAGATGATGAACTGATCGAAGTCAAACTGACCAACAACAAGAAAGATATTTTCCTGGTAACAAAATACGGTCAGTGTATCCGCTTCCCGGAAACCGATGTCCGCAGCATGGGACGTACGGCGATGGGAGTCATCGGCATGCAGCTCAATGACGGCGACGAAGTCATTGGTATGCAGCTCAATACACAGGGAGATCACCTTCTGATCGTATCTGCAAACGGCATGGGAAAACTGACCTCGATCGATGAGTTCAAGAGCCAGAACCGCGGTGGTAAAGGTGTGAAATGTTATAAGATCATGGAGAAGACAGGAAACGTGATCGGTGTTAAGAACCTCCATATGGATGACGAGATCATGATGATCAATACCGAAGGCATTGTCATTCGTATGATGTGCAGCGACATTTCCGTTCTTGGACGTGTGACATCCGGTGTGAAACTTATGAATCTTTCGGAGAACGTATCTGTGGCAAGTATTGCGAAAGTCCGTGAAACTTCAGCAGACAGCGAAGATATCATCAAAAAAATCGAAGACGAAATGATCGAAGATGAGAAAAACGACGAAGAAATCAAAAACGAAGAGACAACACAGGAGTAATCAAACTGGAGGAAGACCATGATTTTGCGAAGAATGCTTGCAATCTGGATTTCAAAAGCAACATGTGTAGTATGTAAACTTGCCGGCAAACAGGGGGTAACCCTGGCCGGCAAAATTGCACTTAAAATAGATCCGAAAATCCTGATGGAACTTTCCGGGCAGGTGCGGAAAAAGATTTTTATCACCTGCGGAACAAATGGAAAGACGACAACCAATAATCTGCTCTGCTCGGCAATCGAGGCAGAAGGTGAGAAAGTGATCTGCAACCACACCGGTTCCAATATGCTCAACGGTGTCGTATCGGCATTCGTGCTGGCAGCAAAATGGAACGGAAAACTGGATGCGGATTATGCGTGTATTGAGATTGATGAGGCATCAACAGTAAGAGTTCTGCCGTATTTTAAACCGGACTATATGATTTTGACCAATCTTTTCCGTGATCAGCTCGACCGTTACGGGGAGATTGATATTACGATGGAACTGCTCAAAAAAGCCATGCATATGGCTCCTGATATGACACTTGTCGTAAATGGCGATGATGCACTTTCGGCATTTCTTGCAAAAGATTCCGGTAACAAATATGTTACGTTTGGTATCGGAAAGCAGTGTCAGCAGGAAAAAGAAAATGCAAGAGAGATCCGGGAAGGTCAGTTCTGCAAATGCTGCGGAGAAAAGCTGAATTACCATTTTTACCATTACAGTCAGCTTGGGGATTATGAGTGTCCGAACTGCGGATTTAAAAGACCGAAGCTCGATTTTGATGCTGAAAACGTAAAAAGCGGTGGAAAACTTTCCTTCGATGTGGATAACAGAGAAATAAAAGCCAACTACCGTGGATTCTACAACGTTTATAATATTCTGGCAGCCTATGCAGCAGCTCGCACAGCCGGTCTGGAATTAAAGAATTACAACAAAGTGCTGGCAGACTACAATCCGCAGAACGGACGTATGGAGCATTTTCACATCAAAAATACCGATGTTCTGCTGAACCTTGCAAAGAATCCGGCTGGATTTAACCAGAATATTTCCGCAGTGCAGGAAGATGACAAACCGAAAGATATCATCGTGCTGATCAACGATAAAGATCAGGATGGTACGGATATTTCCTGGCTCTGGGATGTGGATTTTGACCGTTTTCAGGATATGAATGCAGCGTCGATCACGGTCAGCGGAATCCGATGCCAGGATATGCGTCTGCGTCTGAAATATGTTGATATTCCATCCAGGCTGGAACCGGATGTAGAAAAGGCGATCCGCAGCCGCATTGCAGACGGAACCGGAAATCTGTACGTGCTGGTAAATTATACGGCACTTTATGACACTCACAATATCCTGAAAAAATTAGAACAGGAAAAAGCGTAGGAGGCGGCAGAAACTATGAAAATTACAATCGGACACCTTTATCCGGATCTGTTGAACCTCTACGGAGACCGGGGAAATATCCAGTGCATGATGAAACGCTGCCAGTGGAGAGGCATTGAAGCAGAAACGCTGGAATTTAAACTGGAAGATGAAGTAGATTTTTCCAAACTGGATATTGTACTGCTTGGAGGCGGTTCTGACCGTGAGCAGATGATCGTCTGCAAAAGACTGCAGCAGATCCAGAAAAACTTTAAAGATTATGTGGAAGACGGCGGTGTTGTGATCGCTGTCTGCGGTGGTTATCAGCTGCTTGGAGATTACTATCAGACGGACGAAGGCCGCATGGAAGGACTGCATCTGGTCAAACTCCACACGGAGCAGAAACCGGGAAGACTGATCAGCAATATTGTACTAAAAAGTGATCTCTTTGATATGCTGGTTGTCGGGTTTGAGAATCATGGCGGACGTACCGATATCGGTGATAACCAGCCGTTTGGCAAAGTCCTGTATGGTTCCGGAAACGACGGTGAATCCGGCTATGAAGGTATTGTATACAAGCATGTAATCGGCACCTATCTGCACGGACCACTGCTGCCGAAAAATCCACAGGTTTGTGACTGGCTGATAGAGAAAGCACTGGAGCGAAAATACGGAAAAGACATTGAGCTTCAGCCACTGGATGATCAGGAAGAAAAAGAAGCAAACGCTTATATAGTAAACAGATTTGTAAAATAAAGTATCAAAAAATAACGCACAAAAGAATAAATTTTATGATTTTCTGACACAAAACAGGAAATTACAGGGCAAAATAGATAGAAAAACAGAATCTCTGAAAGCTGATTATTGGAAGGATAGATAAAAAATATTCCGGTAATCAGCTTTTTTTAGTAAATAATAATTGAAAAAGAGCATTGAAAATGGTAACATAGAATAGACATAGCTAATTTTTTGGTATAAGCAAATAAGGAGGGCTTTTATGAAATGGAAACAGTATTTAGCTGTCATGACAGCAGCTACAATGGTTATTTCCGGACCGGCAGTACCGATGAGTCAGGTATTCGCAGCAGATGCAGTGGCAGCAGAAGTACAGGCAAGTGATGAAACAACAGACGAGAAAGTGATTACCTTGCCGTCAGCGGGAGAAAAATTATCTGTAGAAGCAGAAGATTTTACTCTGGCAAAAAAGGAGGGAAATGACTATATTCGTATTGCAGAAAGAGACTGGGCAAGCGGTGGAAAAATCGTTGACTGGTTTGAAAACGGAAATGCAATGTCTATTAAGTTTAATGCACCAAAAGCAGGCATCTATGCGGTGACAGCTACTTACCGCAGCGGTCGCAAAGATACAGACACACCAAATGCATTTGAATGGGAAGGAACCAATGTAGAAAGCGGAAGTGTAGATGTATACGGTGAAGATAAAGCGACTACAACACATACTGTAACCTTTTTTGTAAAGGTAACAAAAGAGGGAGAAGGCACACTGACCTTCAAAGCAGGCGAGAAGGCAGGTCCGCAGGTAGATAAATTTGATATCGAACAGGCATATACATTACCGACTGGTGATGATACCCTGACAGTAGAAGCAGAAGATTTCACTCTGGTGCCAAAAGCAGGAGAAGATACAAGTAAACACATCCATGTAATTGAAAATACAGAGTGGGCAAGCGGCAAGAAGATGGTGTCCTGGTTTGAAAATGGCGATGCGATGTATATGAACTTTTATGCACCGGCAGCAGGTGACTATAGTGTAACAGCTACTTACCGCAGCGGACGTCTGAAGAACAATCCAAATGAATTTACATGGGAAGGAACCAATGTGGAAAGCGGAAGCGTAGATGTTTATGGAGAATCCGGAGCAACCACAACACATACGGTAACCTTTACTGTCAAAGTAACACAGGCAGGAGCTGGTGTGCTGAAATTTACAGCAACCAATCCAAAATGTGGAGGTCAGGTAGATAAATTTGAATTTAAGAAAAAAGCAAACGTAGCTGTAGAGGGAGTTACCTTAGACCAGACAACAGCTACCCTGACAGCAAAAGGTCAGACGCTGCAGTTGAATGCAAACGTAACACCAGAAGATGCAAGCAACAAAAAAGTAACTTTTGCATCCGATAAAGAGGAAGTAGCAACGGTTGATGCAACTACAGGTGTAGTTACTGCAGTGGCAAATGGAGAAGCAAAAATCACGGCAACAACAGAAGATGGAAGCAAGACAGCAGTCTGCACGGTTACTGTTGATATTAAAGATACTACACAGCCGGAAGATGCAGATGCACCGAAAACCTGGGGAGCAACACCAAACGATGAACAGCTCTGGTATATGAAACAGGGAACAGCCGCATTCTGTCACTTTGGACCGAATACATTCAATAACGTTGAGTGGGGCGAAAATTACGGAACAAAAACTCCGAAAGAAATTTTTAAACTGACCAAGAAATTTAATGCAGAAGATCTTGTAAAAGCAGTAAAAGAGGCTGGATTCAGCCGTCTGATCCTCACAGCAAAACATCATGATGGATTCTGTCTGTGGTCAAGCCAGTATACAGACTATGATATTGCAAGTACAGATTATCAAGGTGATATCCTGGAAGAAATTTCAGATGCATGTACCAAGTATAATCTGGATATGGGATGTTATCTTTCACCGTGGGATATCCATGAAGATAAATATGGATGCTTTGGTGATAACAACAATAAGAAAAATAACAATAATACCGGAACATTTACAGACTACAATAAACTGTATGTAGCATGGATCAATGAAATCTGTCAGGCCAAAAAAGCAGATGGAAGCTATAAATATGGCAATAATAATCCAAACCGCCGTTCTGACCGTTTTGTAGAATGGTGGATGGACGGAGCACAGGGAAGTGCAAGTAATAGACAGACATATGACTGGAAAGCAATCCTGGGTGCGATTAAAAACAACAATCCACACTGTCAGGTATTTGGAACAGGTAAAGCAGTAAATGGTAAAAATGGAGAAGAAGATAAAAAGCTTGCCGGTACTGGTGGTATTCACTGGATCGGAAATGAATCAGGCTGGGCATCTAATGAAACATGGGCAAAGATCAATATCGGTGAAGACTATGAGACATTACCAAAATCCGATGGAGCTTATATTGGTGTAAGCAATGGTGTTCAGTGGTCTGTACCGGAAGTAGATACCAAGATGCTTGCAGGTTGGTTCTGGAGAGATTCTGCAGGAGATGACACCACAAAATCAGAGAGTGAACTGGCAGATATTTATTTCCGTACAGTTGGTCGCGGTGCGACACTTCTGATGAATTTATCTCCGAATAAGAATGGTGAAGTAGGAGCAACACAGTTAAATCGCTTTAAAGAATTAGGAAAGAACATCAGCGATACTTTTAAAACAGATTTAACAAAAGCAAGTGGAGTAACTGCAACAGCAGATTCCACATGGAAAAATTCTGACAAGTACGGAGCTGCAAAAGTTCTGGATACCATTCCGGAGGGAGAAGTTTACGACAATACTTACTGGGCACCGGCAGAAGGAAAGACCACAGGAAGTCTGGAAATCAACCTTGGCGGTCTGAAGAAATTTGATGTGGTATCTATTGAAGAATACATTCAGAAAGGTCAGACTATTGCTGCATTTACAGTAGAATATAAAGACCTGGCAGGACAGTGGCATGATTTTGCAAGTGGAAAAACAATTTCAGCAAAACGTCTGTGCCGCGGTGAAACAGTAGAAGGTACCGCAATCCGTATTAATATCACAGAAGCAAAAGATACTCCGAAAATCTGTAATGTAGGTGTATATAAAGCATCCAAAGGATTTTCAGTGTCTTCTGATGGCAGCAGTGAAGCAGTGCCAAGCAATCTGAAAAAAGTTTCTATCAACGATGCAACAAGAGAAGGAACCTGGAATTTCGAGAAAGACGAGGATGGAAATGCAAATGGTTCTGCATGGGGTGATACAGCAGGACTGGCAGCAACCTTTACCTTTACCGGAACGAAAGCATGGGTAGTTGGTACAGCAGATCCGAACCATGGTATGATGGATGTTTACATTGACGGAAAGAAAGTAGACAGTGTAAATACACAAAAGTCTCCAAGAAAAATGGGAGCTGTTCTGTATACAACACCGGATCTCGAATATGGCACACATACAATCAAACTGGCTCGTTCAACCAAAGCATTAGGTATCAGCAAAATTTATTATGCAGATGGATCTGGTATTTTCACAATGAAGCAGTCAGAGTATGAACTGATGTATGGTGGAACAACAGAAGTAGAAATCACACGTACAGGTGGTACAAAAGGTCAGGCTAAAGTAAATTATGTTACACAGTCTGCAGGAGCAGAACAGGGTGTAAACTATACAGACCTTGCAGGCAGTGTGACATTTGAAGATGGTGAAACATCCAAAAAAATTACATTGACAGGTCTTGAAAATGAAAAAGCAGACAGAATGGTTGATGGAAAAGACTTTTATTTTACTTTGACATCAGATAATGCTTCTATTGGAACAGCAAATTATGCACATATCACTCTGTATAATGCAAATGTAGAAAAGACTGCAGAGAGAATTGCAGCAATGGATCTCACAGGCTATACAGCAGAAAGTGTTAAAGTATTAAATGATGCAATGAGCGAAATGAAAGCACTTGGAACAACTGCAACAAAAGATCAGGTCAAAGCTGCAGTTAAAAAAGTTCTGGATGCAAAGAATGCACTGAGAGCAGCAGATGAAAATAATCCGGCATATGAAGCAGTAACAGGAGTGAGCCTTGATAAAACAACTGCAAAACTGACAGAAAAAGGTCAGACTGTAGAACTGAAAGCAACGGTAGCACCGGCAACTGCAAGCATTAAAGATGTAAGCTTTGCAACAAGTGATGCAAACGTAGCAACTGTAGATGCAAACGGAAAAGTTACTGCTGTAGGAAACGGAACAGCAACGATTACAGTTACTACAGATGATGGAAATAAGACCGCAATCTGCAGCGTTACTGTAGAACTTCCGGCAGAGCCAACACCGGATCCAGTACCGGCAGATCTGGTTCAGAAAGTAAATAATGAAATTGCGGCAGCGGCTGATAAGAAAGAAGCTGACTATACAGCAGATTCCTGGAAAAATTATCAGAAAGCTCTGGAAGCAGCTACAAAAGCAGCAAAAGATGAAAAGGCAACGAAAACTGACTTAGAGAAGGCACTTGCAGATCTGCAGACAGCAGCAGCAAAACTTCAGAAAAAAGCACCGGAAACTCCTTCAACCGATTCTAAAAATCCAACTGTTGGAACAGAAGCGAAGGTAGGAAAAGGTATCTATCGCGTAACAAACGCAAAGAAAAAGACAGTAGTTCTGGTAAAACCGCGTAAAGTCAACAATACAAGCTTTAACGTACCAAAGAGCGTAAAACTGGCAAACGGAAGATACAAAGTCGTTGGAATTGAAAAGAATGCATTTAAGAACAACAGAAAACTGAAGAAAGTTGTCATCGGAAGTCAGGTAACAAAGATCGGTGCAAATGCATTCAGCGGAGCTAAAAATCTGAAGACTATTACAATCAAATCCAAATCTCTGAAGAGCGTTGGAAAAAATGCATTTAAGGGTATCAATAAGAAATGCAAGATTAAAGTTCCAGCTAAGAAATTAAACAGCTACAAGAAACTTCTGAGTAAAAAAGGTCAGAAAGCAAGCGTAAAAATTACAAAATAAACCAGAGTTAAGAATATTGATTCTGAAATAAAAAGCAGTTAAAAAGAGCTGCCACAAAGGTGATAAAACACTGGAGTGGCAGCTCTTTAATATGAGCAAAAAGGTTATGCATTTATGTTTTCTGGAAATTCCGCTATTTCGCATGCCTCTTTTCCTGAAATATTGTCAAATAGCGTTCATCACCGGTCATGACCTGGAGAAGTTTCAGTACTTCATCCACATGGCGAATTTCTGTCGGATCATCAAGCCGCCTGTGCAGGTATTTGATTTTGTTGGATTTTCCTGCCGAACGGCAATGAAAGTCAGATTTAAAAATAGAATAAAAATTGTTTGTGTCCATTATAAGAGAATGAGTGATATCTGTCAATCTTTTTGATTACTCTATGAAGAAAAATTGGAAATATCAAAAAGAGCACAAAAAACTTTTTAAAAATGAAAAGGATAATGAAGTAAAAATAATTTGTAAACTGTGAGCTTTAAAAAGCAAAAAAAGTAAGGTATAATATAAAAGAAATATAATAAAATCGGAGGAGAAAGAGTGAAAAAATTTGCTTATCAGGCAACGCAGAAATTGTATGCACTTATAGTTGGAATAATATTTTTGTTGATATTATTTGGACAATGGTGCAGCTTTAAATTAAAAAAAGGATTTTTGATTCCAAATATTGTAATTTTAGGGGGAATTATTTTAGCTGGGGCATTTGTATATTACTGGCGATATAAAAGAAATGGAAAGCAGAAGGCAGAGAGGATATGGAAGTATGATTTAATTGTAAGAGTTTCTTTGATTATATTATTTGTTGTTCAAATTTTTATTGCTTACAATATAGTTTTTGAACCTGGATGGGATGCAGGAGGAATTTATAACAGTGCAAAAATATTTGTAAACGGAAATCGGGCGGATATCGTTATAAGATATCCATTTTCTATGTATCCAAATAATTTACTGCTGCTGTTTATAGAGTCAGCTGTTATTTCTTTCTGTAATTTGTTTGCAAATGAAAATGAAGTTGTACAGTTAATGTTTTTTGCAGTTCTTAATTCAATGATAAATGTCGCTGCGTGCTATTTGACATATAAAAGTGCCAATCTCATTTGTAAGAAAAAAATTGCATTTGCTGCCTTTATATTAGCTGTTTTAAATTTTGGCTTATCTCCGTGGAATGTAATTTTTTATTCAGATTCGTTAGGATTGGTCTTTCCGATACTGACGTTTTATTTATTTATGAAACCGAATAAAACAGAAAAAATGGAGTGGATTTCCAAAATTATGGCAGTGATTGCAGGCTGTATCGGATATAATATCAAGCCACAATGTCTTATTATGCTGATAGCACTGTTTATCATCCAGTTTTTCGGTTGTTTAAAAAACAAGAAAAAACTTCTTCAAATTGTGATTTTGGCGGGATGTTTTATTCTTTCACTGATAACAATAAAAACAAGTATCAACCTGATTTGTGAAAAAAATCAAATTGTTCTGGATTCAAATCAGAGATTGGGAATGTCCCATTTTCTGATGATGGGAAATAATGAAGAAGGTGGAGGTCTTTACGTTGGGGATGATGTGGCGTATTCGAAATCCTTTGCAACGCCACAGGAAAGAAAAAAAGCAAATATACAAAGAACTTTTGAAAGAATGAAAGATATGGGAATAGCAGGTTATCTTCGATTTTTAGCAAAAAAGATGCTTACTGTCTATAATGATGGTACTTATGCATGGGGCGGAGAAGGAAACTTTTTTATGGTTGTTTTTCCGCAGCCTGATAATCATATAGCTGTCTTTCTAAGAAATATATATTATGCAGATCACAAATATTATGATATCTATGTAACAGTAATGCAGAGTATCTGGGTTTTTGTGCTGGGTGCGGTTGTTGTTTCGGGATTGGGGAAAGAAAATCGGCAGGAAGTTATAGTACTGATGCTTTCCATTGTAGGACTGACCTTATTTGAAGTGCTTTTCGAAGCGAGAGCCAGATATTTATATACATACGCTCCGGTGTTTTGTATTTTAGCAGCAAGTGGAATAGAGAAATTGAGTAATAAATTGAGTTAAAAATGATCATAAATATTGAGGAGGAAAAAATGAAACCAAGATTATATATGATAATACCTTGTTACAATGAAGAAAAAGTGCTTCCTATTACATCAGAAATGTTTCTGGAAGAGCTGAATTTATTGATAACAAAAGATAAAATAAGTGAAAACAGCAGAATTTTATTTGTCAATGATGGAAGTAAGGATAAAACATGGGATTTGATTAAGGAACTTTCAGAGAAAGACGAACATTTCATCGGGATTTGTCAGAGCCGAAACAGAGGACATCAAAATGCTGTTCTGGCAGGAATGATGGAAGCAAAGGATGTTGCGGACATTACTATTTCAATTGATTGTGACGGACAAGATGATATAGCTGCTATGGAAGCGATGGTGGATCGTTATCATGAGGGCTGCGAAATCGTATATGGTGTAAGAAGCAATCGTGATACAGATACATTTTTTAAGAGATTTACGGCTCAGACTTTTTATAAGCTATTAAATAAACTTGGGGGAGAGATTGTGTACAATCATGCAGATTATCGACTGGTTTCAGCCAGAGTATTAAAGGAATTTGCAAATTTTAAAGAAGTTAATCTATTCTTGCGGGGTATGATTCCACTGGTAGGATTTAAAAGTACGAGCGTTTATTATGAAAGGCACGAAAGACTTGCCGGAGAATCTCATTATCCACTTTCAAAAATGCTTGCACTGGCGTTTGATGGAATTACAAGTTTGAGTGTAAAACCGATTCGCTTGATTACAGGGTTTGGACTTGGAGTTTCTGCCTTGAGTTTTATCGGAATTATCTGGGCGGTTATTGCAACAATTTTAGGAAAAACCGTAGCCGGATGGTCCAGTACGGTGTGTATCGTGTGCTTTATGGGAGGAATACAGTTGATCTGTCTCGGTGTTTTGGGAGAATACATCGGAAAAATCTATATGGAGGTAAAAGCAAGACCTCGATATATTATCAGTGAACGCACATGGGAAAAAGATGAAAAGGAGGAGCAAAAGAAATGTTCAAAATAGAAAGAAAAATTGTAGAATTTGTGGAACGAAATGTTAATATATTATTTATGCTGGCAATTACAGGTTTGGCGATTGTTGTACGTTATGCAGGAAGAGATTTTGTTTCCGGTGATATGACATGGTTTCTTTTAGGATGGTTTCAAAAAATAGCGGATAACGGAGGCATCCATAGTTTAAAAGATCAGGTTGGAGATTATAATATATTATATCAGACAATAGTAGCGATATTTACATATATAGGAGACAAGAGCATTTATTACTATAAAATATTATCGATTTTCTTTGATTTTTGTATGGCAATATCAGCAGCTATATTTGCATGCGAATTGAGCAAAAAGGAAAAAAACGATAAAGTATTTTTTGTTACGTTTGCTGCGGTGATCATGTTGCCGACCGTTATTCTTAATTCTGCTTACTGGGGACAATGTGATTCTATTTATACAACGTTTATCATTCTTACATTACTGTACTTATATAGAGAAAAATACCATAGAGCATTTATGTTTTTAGGTATTGCATTTGCTTTTAAAATGCAGACAATATTTATTTTTCCATTTATTATATGTTTCTATATTTATAAAAAACAATTTAGCATATTTGAACTTCTTATTACAGTGTTTACTTTCTGGATATCGGGAATAGGTGCTTTTGTGCAGGGACGGAGTTTACTTGATCCATTTAGGATTTATGCGAATCAGACAGGTACATACCAGTATATGCATGTGAATTTTCCGAGTTTTTGGATGTTTGTAGGAAATGATTATGAATGGCTGAAAACGGCAGCAATCGTTATGGCGGCAGGCATATGTGGTATGGGATTGTATATTATTATGAAAAGAAAGTTAGATTGCAGTCGTCCTGAAAATTTTGTGAGTATTGCCAGTTGGTTTATCTGGACTTGTGTATTGTTTTTACCGGCAATGCATGAAAGATATGCATATCCGTTGGAAATACTTTTGGTTATACTTACTTGCATCAATAAAGACTATTTAAAATATTCTTCGGTGGCAATATTATTTAGTTTATTTACTTATGGAAATTATCTGTTTTCAAATGGGGGACTTGACAAGTATATAGTAATTATTTATGCAGGATGTTATTTACATTTTACATATACAATTCTAAAAAAGAACAGTAAGGCGGCTACAGTAACAGACAAGGAGATGCAAAATGAATAATAAAATTTTACAGGAAAGTGCAGACGATTCTATTTTACAGGAAGACCTGGATCGTATTTCAGAGAGTGATATTCCATTGGAAGAGCTGAAGGGCAAGACAGTTCTGGTGACAGGGGCGACTGGGCTGATCGGTTCTCTGCTGGTAAAAGCATTGCAGTGTTGTAATCGAAGAAAAGAGACAGGTATCAAAATCCTGGCACTTGTGCGTAATCAGGAAAAGGCAGAAAGACTTTTTGGTGATCTGTTAAAGAGAGAGGATTTAAAGTTGGTGATCGGAGATATTACGATGCCGGTTGAAGTGGATGATAAGATTGATCATATCATCCACTGTGCGAGTATTACAACTTCAAAGGTTATGATCAGCAGACCGGTGGACGTGATTCGGACATCCCTTAACGGAACGGAGAATCTTCTGGAACTTGCAAAGGAAAAACAGGTCAGAAGCATGGTTTATGTTTCTTCGATGGAGATGTATGGGGCATTAAATTTACAGAATGATCAGATGGTGACAGAGGAAATGACGGGCTATTTAAATCCGCTGGCATTACGCAGCAATTATCCGGAAAGCAAGCGTATGTGTGAGAACATGTGTGTTGCCTATGGAACGCAGTATGAAGTTCCGGTGAAGATCGCAAGGCTGGCACAGACGTTTGGTGCCGGAGTATTGCCGGGAGAAAACCGTGTTTTTGCACAGTTTGCAAGAAGTGCCATGAAGGGCAGTGATATTGTACTTCATACAGAAGGAAAATCCGAAGGAAATTATTGCTATACGGCGGATGCAGTACGGGCATTGCTGACCATTCTGGTTAAAGGCGAAAATATGCAGGCCTATAATGTGGTGAATGAGAAATCGCATATTACGATTGCGGATATGGCAAAATTTGTTGCAGAGAAGATTGCAGAAAAGCCGATAGAAGTTGTATTTGATATTCCAAAGGAAAATAAATTTGGATATGCCAGTGATACAAAAATGCATCTGGCTGCCACCAGATTGATGGCACTTGGATGGCAGCCGGAAACAGATCTGGAAGAATCCTATCGAAGACTGATTGCGAGTATGAAAAACAGAAATGTTTAAAAATATTTTTATCTTAGTCGGAGAAGACTCCCACTTCTATAAGAGGCAAGCAACAAATTTGTCTTAGTGGGAGTGCAATCTTCGACTAAGATAAACGCTCCGCGAGGATGCACAGCGATTCTGTTGGGTAAATGTCAGCAAAGCTGACCAGAATCGCGTGCCAAGTCTCACGTGCGTTCGACTTGAAAGATTTGGCAGTAAATGATTCGACTTGTCTGAAATAGTTACACAGTCTTCCGTAATCGTTCAGACATCAAAATATCGGTCAAGCTTACTTAAGGATTTGCGTATGTGAAGTAACTGAAACAGTTTGCTTCGAACCGCATCTACACAGCAGCCAACAACAAAAATGGCAAGGATAATTCCGAAAAAGAATAAGAGCATTTTTGAAACAGAACCATTTGTGATAAAAGCAAAACGGTCTGTCATAACATAACTGCGGACAAGAGGATGATCATGCAACAGATAGACACCGAAAGAAAGAGGTGATATCAGCATGATCATTTTTTTGACGGACTCGGAAAAGTTCATGCTGCCGAAAATGAGGAGCAATGATATGGCTGCCAGTACAATAAAAGGTGATGTATAGTGAATCAAAAAAGAAGAATCCAGAGTAAATCCGCTGATCGGAAATTTTTCAACAAGAATTTTGCTGCTCCATGTAATTAAAATGCAGAAAAAATATAAGATAAAGTATTTTTTCTTTTTAGAGTGAGAGACCAGATTCAGTTTTTTGATGCACGCACCGAGAAGGTACATCAGTGTGAGCCAGAAAACACTGTATCCGTCGCCCATATAAAAAACATCCTGCTGCGGTGTAAAAGTCTGTGAAATGGTCGGAACCACAGAAAATACGACAAGAGTAAAACAGAATAAAGTTTTTATCTGCTTTTCGGAGAGATTCCGAAACATCTGATTGATGAATGGGGAGAGAAAAAACACTCCTGCATAAGCAGTAAAATACCAGTATTCTTTTCGGGTGACCGGAAAGAGGGCTTGTATCCAGCCGGATGTATTTCTGCTTTCCGGAAGCAGAAAAAAGAAAACTGTGTTGATCAGGATTCCATAAAATAAGACCTGAAGCCAAAGAATCAGAATGTTTGAAATCTTAAAATGAGAATCAACACTGACAAATCCGGATATCATAGCGTAAGTATTTACAGCACCGAAGGCAATCACTTCCAGCAGCCACGCAATCTGATAATGTACCGATAAAAAAGAAACAGAACGTAAAATACCGCCATGCCCCAGAGTGTGGAGCATGACGATCATAATCATAGAAATCATTCGGAGAAAATCAATACCATAATTTCGTGTTTTCATAAGTCTTTTCCTTTTAAAGAAATCAATCCTGAATCTTGTCAACAGTAATATTTGGAAAAAGTGCATACCCGACAGAGAGACTGTTCGGATTGCAGTAAGGAATCTTGTTATTTCCATTGAAGGTTCCTGAGCAGGTGATCTTCTTATCCAGATAGGAAACATAGTCTTTCATTTTCATGGATAATGAATAGATATGTCCTGTGCCCTCTTCAGATAACAGCATAACCAGATTGTTTGACTCAGCATCAGCATTTTCATATACAACTTTGCCGGTTACGGAAACTTTTGAGTCAGCATAATAAAGAGGATATTTGCAGATTTCTCTGTAATCTTTCGTCAGGTGCATCGGATCAGCGGTGGTGTCATCGTCTTCAATCTCCCCACAGATCGTGGTAAATTCCGGAAGAGAATCAAGAGCTTCGACATCCGTAACGGATACCAGATCGCTGTATTGTTTCATGGCATCTTCTGAAATAATCCAGTCCTTAAAGGAATCAAATGACTTTTTGTAACCGAGCAGGCGGTGATATAAAATGGTAGAGCTGTCCGAAATCTCGGACAGACCATTATAAACGCCGTAAATTTTTATCCTGTCACCTACGGAAAGATTGGGAATACATGGAGTAGCAAATTTATCTGTTTTTAATGTTACTGCACGAAACAGATAAGGATTGCCGGCATCATCTTTGATCTTGAAATAGGCATATTTTGTGCTTTCGTAGATTTCCTGAACTTCACCTTCAACCTCAATTGGATGATCAACGTGATCGTAAGGATTTTCTGTTAATTCTTTATAAGGTATAGACCGGGCATTTGCTTTCCATTCTGAGATTGGAGTACAAAGATAAAACCAGTCTACAGATGCTGCTTTGGAATCGGCAGAATAGGATTTAATTTTTTTGTATGGTTTTCCGGCAATGGAAGAATATTTCAAAAAAATGCCGTCAGGGTCTGTTTCTTTTATTTTTCCTGAAATCAGACCGTCTTTGTACTGAACTTCTGCTGATTCTCCATCTTTGTAAGAAATGACACAGTCACCGGAAAAAGCATCGTCATCCCATCTTCCTTCTATCTGAAGAAAATCAGCGGATTTACCGGCAGGAGTGAAAATAGCTTCTCCGGCATCAGCATTCTTCGTAACGGTTCCATAATATACTTTATTAAAAACATTTACATTTACGAACTGCTCGTTTTTACTGTCTGCTGCACTGGTGTGAAACGAACATACACCGGCTAAAACCAGCAGGCAGGCAATCGCTTTTTTTAACATTATAGATCGCTCCTCTCTTCTGAGTATTTTACTAATAAAAAGGAAATCAGTCAAATATTACTTCTGTTTTTGAAGGAATCATAATTCACTCACATTTATATTATTAAATCAATTATGGGAGAGTGCATATTACTGCTGCGTAGTTTTTCGGGTCTTGTTTTTAACAGTATTGTTTGTTATAATCAATAACCAGAGATTAAAGGAGAAAGAGGATGTTTATGGGCAAAAAGCGAAAAGCTGTCATGCTTGGAGTAAATGTATTTCTTGTACTGGCACTTTTATGGTCTGTAGTTTTTACCGTTGACCGAAAGAATGCGGCCTACACCAATACGGACATAGAACGATATAAGAGTTTAAATACCATACCAAAGCTTGGAGCTGTCACGAACAGCAGAACAGCTGAGATCCAGTTTTCATTGTACGATGAAAAATTATATGGCATAGCTCTCTTTTTTTATGTATCGGGAGAAAATACCGATGGAGAGCTTGTATGTTCATTGAAGCACGATGGAGAGACTATTTCAGAACAGACGGTTGCAGTGAAGGAGCTGTTTGCTCTTGTCGATAAGAATGAAATTAAACCAAAAGAACTGATTCTTGGAAACGGTGAAGTATGCAATGGCGATTATACGCTGGAAATAAAGGGAAGTGGAATTTCACCGCAGACAAGGATTTCTTTATATGGTAATAAGGCAGATGAATATTTTCTGGATTATACCAATGCAAATTATCAGAACTATAATGGAATTCTTTATATTGTGGAAACTTTAGAACCAGAACGACCATATGTATGGGCCTGTGCATTTTTACTGGCTATGAGTTTTGTCTTTAGCCTGATCATATGTATGAATGAGAGGGAGAAAGAACATGAATAATATTAAGAAACATAAGAGACTGATAGCTGCGATTGTTGTGATTCTGCTGGCAGTGCTGGTAGAGATTTTTGCAAACCGGTCTGCATGGGGACATGCATATGATCTGGATATTACCGATCATATGTACATCAGCGAGAGTGCAGGTCAGGAAGAATATCAGGTTATATTTTCTGCTCCAAAAGGACTTTATATTCAGATGCTCCAGGTGCAGGGGCATTTTAAAGATGAAGAGTTCTATGATATAGAAACAAAAGAAATCAATGATTTTGGCAAAGAAACAGAGCAAAAATATCATGACTGTGTAAATAAACTTCTGCCGGAATATTCAACCAGCATCAACAAAAAAGTCACCTATCTGAAGATGACCATGAAGAAGAATAAGGATGCAGAACTGACAAAAGTATCTCTGTCCAATAAAGCAGACATTAATCTGTATCGTTATTTCTTTATACTGTTGATCGGAGCGATGATTTACTGTACTTTCTTTGAAAAAGAATTTATCAAGAAGACAGAATGGTATTTCGCAGTATTTGCACTGAGTTTTGGCATGTTGATCATTGCAGCGGCCCAGCCAACCTGCAATTCCTGGGACGAGCAGATTCATTTCCGGGATTCTTATCGAATTGCCAGCGGGCATAATGTAGAATGGACAGAAGCCGGACTTAACATTATGAACCGCATTAATCCAAAATGTAATACAAAGGAAGAATATAAACTTCTGAAAGCATATATGGATGAACATGGCACGGAAGTTGTTATGAAAGAGACGCAGGAAACGTCAGGAATTTCCTATGATAAAATTGCATATATCCCGATGGCAGTTTTTCTGTTTATCGGAAAGAATTTGAAACTTCCATTTTCGGCAGTGTTTGCACTTGGAAAATTCGGCAATCTTCTGATGTATGTGATTGTGATGTTTTGGGCGATTCGCCTTGCAAAGAGCAGAAAATTACTGCTGGCGTTTGTGGCGATGCTTCCGACGCCGCTGTTTCTGGCATCGTCTTATACGTATGACAGCGTTGTGTTCTCGTTCATTACACTGGGATGTGTCCTGTGGTCAAGAGAAGCATTTTTCCAGTCAACGAAGTATTATCATACAGCTTCTGTGATCGGAGCAATATTTATGATGTCCGTCGGATGTCTCTCAAAAGCAGTTTATATTCCACTGGTATTGCTGATGCTTCTGCTGCCGCAGTTTTATAAAAAGAATAAAAAACATTCTCAATCCATTGCTTTTTACTATATTTGCAACCAAATTTTCTGTTCACAATGAAAATTAAGGAATTAGTAAGCGCCCTTGAACGGTTCGCGCCTCTGCCATTGCAAGACGGATTTGATAATGCCGGCCTGCAAATCGGATTGACAGATGCGGAAGCAACAGGGGCTTTGTTGTGTCTTGACGTTACTGAAGCTGTACTGGATGAAGCCATTGCATTGGGATATAATGTGGTTATATCACATCACCCTCTCATTTTCAAAGGGTATAAATCCATCACGGGCAGGGATTATGTGGAACGTTGTATCTTGAAAGCCATCAAGAATGACATCGTTGTTTATGCTGCGCACACTAACCTGGATAATGCACCGGGAGGAGTGAACTTCAAGATTGCCGAGAAAATCGGTTTGAAGAATGTCCGTATCCTGGAAGCCAAGGAAAATGCGCTGGTAAAGCTGACCACATTTGTACCGACCGCCCAAGCGGAAGACGTGAGGAAAGCCTTGTTCGACGCTGGATGCGGCAATATCGGCAACTATGATTTGTGCAGTTATAACATGGAAGGCGAGGGGACATTCCGAGCCCGGGAAGGTGCCACCCCATACTGTGGAGCGATAGGGGAGCTGCATACCGAACGTGAAGTACGTATTGAGACAATCATACCCGCCTACAAAAAAGCGGCAACTGTCAAGGCACTGCTTGCGGCACATCCATATGAAGAACCGGTCTATGATATTTATCCCTTGCAAAACTCATGGCCACAAGCCGGAGCCGGTGTCATTGGCGAATTGGAAGTACCGGAGACAGAACTTGAATTCCTGAAACGGATAAAGAAAACCTTCGAAGTAGGGTGTCTCAGACATAACAAACTCCTCGGGCGGGAAATACAGACTGTTGCATTATGTGGCGGCGCCGGCGCTTTCCTAATGCCGCTTGCCATCCGCAACCGTGCAGATGTCTTTATCACCGGCGAGATAAAATACCATGACTATTTCGGACATGATACCGATATATTATTGGCTGAAATAGGGCATTATGAAAGTGAGCAATATACGAAAGAAATATTTTATACAATAATCCGGGATTTGTTTCCTCATTTTGAGGTCCAAATGACCAAAGTGAATACAAACCCCATAAAATACATGTAAGTAAAATGGCTAAAGAAGCAAAAAAAGATCCTCAGGAATTAACCGTAGAACAGAAGTTGAAAGCTTTGTTCCAATTGCAGACAATGCTGTCCAAAATCGATGAAATCAAGACGTTGAGAGGTGAACTTCCACTGGAAGTACAGGACTTGGAAGACGAAATAGCCGGTCTGAGTACCCGTATAGACAGAATCAAGGCAGAAGTTGCCGAGTTGAAATCCTCCATTGCAGGAAAGAAAGTTGAAATTGAAACCGCAAAGGCTTCTGTAGCTAAATATAAAGACCAGCAGGACAACGTACGCAACAACCGCGAATATGACTTCTTAAGCAAGGAAATCGAATTCCAGACATTGGAAATCGAACTCTGCGAAAAGCGTATCAAGGAATTTGCCGCACAAGAGGAAGAAAAATCTCAAGAAGTAGCAGAAAGCACTGCTGCTCTGGAAGAAAGACAAAAAGACCTCGACGTAAAGAAGAGCGAACTGGACGAAATCATCTCCGAGACCAAGCAAGAGGAAGAGAAGCTGAGAGACAAAGCCAAAGAACTGGAAACAAAGATTGAACCCCGTCTGCTTCAGTCCTTCAAACGTATCCGTAAGAATTCACGCAATGGACTGGGTATTGTATACGTACAGCGTGATGCTTGCGGTGGTTGCTTCAACAAGATTCCGCCCCAGAGACAATTGGACATCCGCTCACGCAAGAAAATTATCGTTTGCGAATATTGTGGCCGTATCATGATTGACCCGGAATTAGCAGGTATAACTCCCGAACAGAAAGTGGAAGTTGTAAAGGAAAAGCCAGTAAGAGCCAAAAGAAAAATCGTACATATCGGCTCAGATAATTAAAAATAGAACATTTTCTATATATAAAACGGCAATAGTAAAGCACCTATTGCCGTTTTTTTGTTAAATAAGCTCATAAAAACCTGCTATTAGAGAAAAAAGAAGTAGTTTTGTTGCTTGAAAAATTAATAGAATTAAATTAAAAAGCATGAGACTAAACAAATTATTCATACTCTATTCACTTTTCGGAATATTGATGGCATCGTGCATAAAAGATGAAGCACCCAATGCTGAAGCTGATATAACAGGCATCTCTTTTGAAGAAGATGTACTGGCAAGCGCTCGTTTCAATTTAAATCCGTCTTACAATGATAATCTGCAGGCCTACCCCATATTAGTAAAAGTAAAAGAGGGCACTCCTTTAAACAAACTATCCCCCCTGTTTGAGTTGACGCCGGGCGCTACCATTAGTCCGGAAAGTGGTAGTGAACACGATTTCTCTGACGGAAAAAGGGTAAAGTATACCGTAACTTCTGAGAACAAGGCTTGGCAGCGAGTATATTCCATCGGTGTACGCGAACAATCGGTATCAGACATCCCAAATGAATTCCATTTTGAAGACATACGACTTATCAATGGAATTAACCCCAAATACAAATATCAGGAGTTCTATGAAGAACAAGACGGATTGGAACTGACATGGGCCAGTGGAAATGAAGGATTCAACTGGGCAGCCAGTTCATCAGCTACTGAAAATTACCCTACGTCACAATATGACAATGGTAAAAACGGAAAGTGTGCCAAATTAGAAACTCGGCTTACCGGCTCTCTGGGAGCAATGGTAGGTATGCCGATAGCTGCTGGAAATTTGTTTATCGGTGAGTTTGATATGACGAATGCTCTCACCAGCCCATTGAAAGCCACACATTTCGGCACTCCTTTCTGTTATAAGCCCTCACGTCTAAAAGGTTGGTACAAGTACAAAGCCGGTGAACGTTTTTATGAAAACGGTGGATACACCGACCGTAAAGATGTGATGAACATCTATGCAATCTTTTATGAAGGCGAAAGTTACAACGAAGCAGGAGAAGTTACGGAAGTAATATTGGATGGAAATCTGCCAAACCAGAACTATGAACATCCCAGTATGGTAGCTTTAGCTCTAATATCCAATCCCCACGAAACCGATGATTGGGAAGCTTTCGACATTCCTTTTGACTATCAGAGATATGGAAAAGAAATAGATGAAACCAAACTGGCAAAAGGAAAATATAAACTAAGTATCATTTTTGCATCCAGCAAGGACGGGGCAACTTTTGAAGGTGCGCCCGGAAGTACCCTTTTAGTGGATGACGTGGAACTGATTTTCGAATAAGAACCATATAGAATTGGAATACAACATGATAAAGAAAATATTAGCATTCATCGCATTGGTAGGTTGTATGCAAACTGCCATATACGCTCAAGAGAATCAGAATCGTACGCTTATAAACGCTGCCCTGCACGGATGGGAATATGAGATAAGGGCCGGTGTCAGCATCGGTGGTACTTCCCCGCTTCCATTGCCCGTAGAAATACGGAGTATCGATGCCTACAATCCTACTTTAGCTCTTATGCTGGAAGGAAATGCCATCAAGTGGTTAGGAAAAACTAAAAAATGGGGAGTAATAACCGGGGTAAGACTGGAAACCAAAAATATGATTACCAAAGCGACAGTAAAGAACTATGGCATGGAAATCATAGGAAATGACGGTAACCGCTTGAAAGGTAACTGGACGGGAGGAGTAAAAACCAAAGTACGCAATGCCTACATTACTGTCCCCGTACTTGGAGCATATAAAATCAACTCACGATTGCGAGCCAAAGCAGGTGCATATGTATCCTACCTGATGGATGAGGAATTCTCCGGATATGTATATGAAGGTTATCTGCGTGAAGGTAATCCTACCGGAAAGAAAGTCAACTTCTCCGACGGTGCCATTGCCACTTACGACTTTTCGGATGATTTGCGCAAGTTTGCCTGGGGCGTGCAAGCTGGTGTAGACTGGCGTGCCTTCAAACATCTGAGTGTATTTGCCGACCTTACATGGGGATTGAATGATATTTTCAAGAAAGATTTCAATACAATTACCTTTGCCATGTATCCCATCTACTTGAATGTGGGTTTCGGGTATGCCTTCTAAGATACTCGGGTATACCGAGTAAATACTCATAAACAAATAAAGGTTTAGGTTGTTATCAATCCCATAAAAAGATAACCACCTAAACCTTTATTTATGAATATAAAAGCTTGGAGCACCGCGTTGCTCATATTATGCCTATGTCCTGCGGCTATGGCACAGAAAGCCAACCGCTATCTTGAGAAACCACTCCCACAAGGCTGGGGAAAGGATGTCTCCCATGCCATTCCCGGAGATGACAATCTGTTCAGCAGACAGATACCACCCATTGACGACAAGTGGTGGAAAGCCTTCGATGACCCGATGCTGGATTCATTGATTACGGTAGCCTCCACTCAAAACTATTCCGTACTTTCTGCCATGGCCCGTATGGATATGGCTAAATCCAACCTGCGGATAGAACGCGGCAGCTTTTTCCCTTCCATCTCATTGGACGGAGGATGGGCACGGCAGCAAAGCAGCAGCAATGTCAACGCACTTCCGCAATCCATTACCGGTGCATACAGTGCCTCGCTCAACGCCAGTTGGGAGCTGGACGTATTCGGAAGTATCCGCCAACGGGTAAAGGCACAGCGGGAAACCTTCATGACAAGCAAGGAGGAATATACCTCCGTCATGATTTCCCTCTGTGCCCAGATAGCCTCTGCCTACATCGGACTCCGCGAACTGCAGCAAGAACTAAGTGTAGTGACCCACAATTGCCATACCCAGGCAGCCGTACTTAACATTACCGAAGTACGCTACAAAACCGGACTGGTGTCCAAACTGGACGTTTCACAAGCCAAATCCGTATATTACAGTACCAAAGCCTCCATCCCACAACTGGAGGCAGGCATCAATCAATACATCACGACACTCGCAATCTTACTCGGTACTTACCCCCAGCATATCCGCCCCATATTGGAGAAGCCCGGCAAACTGCCCGACTATATGGAACCCATAGGCATCGGTATTCCTGCCGACCTGCTGCTCCGCCGCCCCGATATACGGCAAGCCGAACGCCAAGTCAACGCGCAGGCGGCAACACTCGGCGCATCTCAAAGTGACTGGCTGCCGCAAGTGTTCCTAAAAGGTTCCATCGGCTATTCCTCCCATGACTTGAAGGACTTGACTAAACGGAACAGTATGACATTTGAAATTGCTCCAAGCATCAGCTGGACCTTATTCAGCGGTACCAAACTGGTGAACGCTACCCGTCTGGCACGTGCCCAGCTCGATGAATCCATTCACCAGTTCAACCAGACAGTGCTTACCGCCGTGCAGGAAACGGATAATGCCATGAACTCCTATCGCAACTCCATCCAACAGATTGTTGCCATGCGCGAAGTATGCAACCAGGGAGAAGAAACTCTGAAACTCTCCCTCGATTTGTACAAACAAGGACTTACTCCCTTCCAGAACGTACTGGACGCACTACGCTCACTCCTGACATACGAAAATCAGCTGGTGCAGGCACAAGGCAGCTCCTTGCTGCATCTGATAGCCTTATACCAGGCATTGGGAGGTGGATATGAAATGAATCAGAAATAAGAATATAAACTAAACCGAACCGTATATGAAAAATCAAATGTACATCACCCTGCTCATCCTGCCATTGCTGGCAACGGGATGCGGGGGAAGGAAAGAAACGGCACAAACGATGCCCATTCCCGAGATAAGCGTGGCCCGTCCGACAGTGCAGAACATCACGCTGACAAAAGAATATCCGGGCTACCTGACTTCTGAAAAGACCGTAGACCTGGTAGGCAGAGTCAGCGGAACCTTACAGACCATCGCTTACGCTCCCGGCAGCCGGGTACGCCAGGGACAAGTACTTTTTGTCATCGAACCGACAGTCTATCAAGACAATGTGCGGCAGGCAGAAGCAGAACTCAACACTGCCCGCGCCAACCTGGAATACGCCCAAAACAACTACACACGTATGCAGGAAGCCATGAAAAGCGATGCTGTAAGCCGTATACAAGTGCTGCAAGCACAATCCAACGTGGCAACTTCGCAGGCTGCAGTGAGCAATGCGGAAGCAGCCCTGAACACAGCACGCACCAATCTGAGCTACTGCACCGTCCGTGCTCCCTTCGACGGCACCGTAAGCCGTAACCTGGTGGATGCCGGAGGCTATGTAGGCGGCAGCGTGCAGCCCGTCACATTGGCAACCATCTACAAAGACGACCATTTGTACACCTACTTCAATGTGGCAGACAACCAATGGCTCTCCATGCTGATGCAGCAGGGAGACAGTATCCCCCGGCAAGTGAGTGTCAGCCTGGGTAAAGACGAACTCCTCACTTATCCCGCACAGCTGGACTATCTTTCGCCCAACGTAGACTTGAACACCGGAACTTTGAACATCCGCGCCCGTCTCGACAATCCTAAAGGACTTCTGAAAAGCGGCCTCTACGTCAGCATCACCTTGCCCTACGGAGAGCAACAGCAGGCCATCCTGCTGCCGGACGCCTCCATCGGTACCGACCAGTTGGGGAAATACATATACGTAGTCAACGATTCGAATATAGTGCGCTACCGCCATATAGAAACCGGACAACTGATAGGGGACAGCCTGCGCCAGATAAGGGCAGGCATCACTCCCCGGGAGCGCTACGTCACCAAAGCACTGATGAAGGTAAGGGATGGAATGAAAGTACATCCCATTGACAACTAATATGAATTGATTAATACCAAAGCCTATGTTTTCAAAATTCTTCATAGACCGTCCTATCTTTGCTACCGTATTGGCGCTGCTCATCGTCGTAGCAGGACTGGTCACACTGGGCATCCTGCCCATTGCCCAATATCCGGACATCACACCACCCACCGTGCAGGTCAGTGCCGTATATCCCGGAGCCAATGCGCAGACGGTGGCACAAACCGTCGGCATCCCCATCGAGCAGCAAGTCAACGGAGTGGACGGAATGCTTTATATGTCCTCCAACTCCAGCTCATCGGGCGCTTACTCGCTTACCATTACTTTTGCCGTAGGCACGGACATTGATATGGCTACCGTACAAGTTCAGAACCGGGTCAGCGTGGCCCAGTCGTCACTGCCTACTCCCGTTGTGGTACAAGGTGTCACGGTGCAGAAACAGTCATCGAACATCGTGATGTTCCTCACGATGACGTCGGACAGCAAAGACTACGACGGACTTTACCTCAGCAACTATGCCAAGCTGAATCTCGTAGACCAGTTAACACGCGTGCCCGGTGTAGGCGCCGTCAATGTGATGGGAGCAGGGGACTACTCCATGCGTATCTGGCTCGACCCTGCCGCCATGCGCATCCGCTATCTTTCGCCGGCCGATGTATACCAAGCCATCCAATCACAGAATGTGGAAGTCAGCGCAGGTAACGTAGGGCAACCCATCGGCACAGACAATAAAAATGCCTATCAATACAGCCTGACCGTAAAAGGGCGCCTTACCTCACCCGAAGAGTTCGGCAACATTATCCTGCGTACCGAAACCGGAGGGAAGATACTCCGTCTGCGCGACGTGGCGCATATCGACCTGGGCTCGGCCTCTTACAGCGTAGTATCCCAACTGGACGGGAAACCCACCGCTGCCATCGCTATCTATCAGCAACCTGGCAGCAACTCGCTGGACGTTTCCAAAGGAGTAAAGGCAAAAATGCAGGAACTCTCGCAAAATTTCCCTGCAGGCATACAATACAATGTAACCCTGGACACTACGGATGTCATTCATGCTTCCATAGACGAAGTGATGGTGACGTTCCTTGAAACAACCCTGCTGGTAGTTCTCGTCATCTTCCTGTTCCTGCAGAACTGGCGGGCGGTCGTCATTCCCTGCATCACTATTCCGGTATCACTCATCGGCACACTGGCCGTCATGTCCTTGTTCGGCTTCTCCATCAATACGCTGACACTATTCGGACTGATACTTGCCGTGGCCATCGTGGTGGATGATGCCATTGTGGTGGTGGAGAACTCCACGCGTCTGCTGGACACGGGGCGCTACACCTCCCGCCAGGCTGTGACCGAAGCGATGGGAGAGATTACCGGCCCCATTGTCGGGGTAGTGCTGGTGCTGGTTGCCGTATTTATCCCGACAACACTCGTCAGCGGCATATCAGGACAACTGTATAAACAGTTTGCCTTGACCATTGCAGCCAGCACCGTACTTAGCGGATTCAACTCACTGACCCTTACTCCGGCACTCTGTGCCTTGATGCTGCAACCTACCCGGCCTTCCAAAAATCCCCTATATCGGGGGTTCAACCATCTGTACGACAAGACACAAGGAGTCTACGACCGGATAGTGGAGTACCTGCTCCAACGCCCTGTCGCTTCCATCGTTTCATATGCGGTTTTCACATTGATTGCTGTCCTGCTGTTTGTCAAATGGCCGTCCACATTTGTTCCGGAAGAAGATGACGGCTATTTCCTCGCAGTGGTACAGCTTCCCCCTGCATCGAGCCTGGAGCGCACCCAAGCCGTAGGAAAGCAGATAAATAAGATTCTCGATTCTTACCCCGAAATAAAGGACTACATCGGCATATCCGGCTTCTCCGTGATGGGAGGTGGAGAGCAAAGCAATGCGGCCACTTACTTCATCGTACTGAAAAACTGGAATGAACGCAAGGGAAAGGAACATACGGCTGAAGCCGTAGTACAGCGCTTCAATATGGAAGTATATGGCATCCAGGAAGCAGAGATATTTGCCATGGTCCCG
>ENA-OPEC01000318-OPEC01000318.1-human-gut-metagenome-genome-assembly--contig:-NODE-318-length-43091-cov-59.058207_pt1 | contig 43091 bp, 63 predicted proteins | sample MGYA00241622_ERZ501507 | MGnify/ENA primary metagenome ERZ501507 (study PRJEB25962, sample SAMEA2042582) | human gut metagenome | biome: human gut; feature: human-associated habitat; material: faeces... | reverse complement strand
TTCACACGCAGGAGGTCACTGGTTCGAGTCCAGCAGTCTCCACCACAAAAATCCCTGTAACCACAACGGTTACAGGGATTTTCTTATTTCCTCCAAAACACGTTTGTAAGTAACGTGTAAGCAACGTCACCCGTTCTCAACAACGTGCATTGCCTGCCGCAGCGCTTCCTTTACGTTAGGATCGTCAGTATCCTGCATCATGCGCTCGATCAGATCCTTTGCCTTGCCTTCATCGCGGCTGTACCGGCCCATAGAATCCCTCTTGCGCCGATACGAGCTGCCTCTGTTGTAGGCGGTGCGCCCGGAAGACCAGTCGCGGGAATAGCCATCATCGCGGGAATACCCATCGTCGCGGCTGTAGTCGCCGCTTTCAAACATGGCGATTTTGTCAATGTTCTTGATGGACGATGCCAGCTTGTGGATAGCGTCCAGTTCAGCAGCGCTCAGCTCCCGCTGGCCGGAAAACTCAGACAGCTCCTCGCACAGCATCTCCCGGATGCTGAAAAGCTCCTTCATGTTCATGTCGTTCCTCCTTTCAGCAGACGCGCTCCACGATCATGTTGCTATTAGCAAAGCTGATCGCCTGAGCGCTGGTGTTCTCCATCGCCACCGTTACGCAGCAGCCCTTCGGCACGTCCACGTTGGCAGCGACGAAGATATTGAAATAGTTCTCCACGGCGGCGGGCGTTACCGTTGCCACGGCGCTGGTCAGCGGCTCTCCGTTGATAGCCAGCGCAGCGGAGATTGCGCCCACCGTGCCACCGGTGGGGATGGCGATGTTTCCGCCATAGGACACACGGAAACGCGCCTTGCATTGGTTTGTCAGGCCGCGCAGAAACACCTGCCCGCTGCCCTCGCGGTGTACGATGCAGGACTTACCCGCAACAGCAGTTTCCGTCAGCGGTACATTCTGTCCGGCAGGGACAGAAACGATGTTTGTATTGGTATACTCAGCCAAAATACTCACTCCTTTCAAAAATGCAGACGGCGGAGCTATTGCCCCGCCGCCTTTCAATATCAGCCCGGAGCTGAACAATTTCCGTTTTGGAAATAGATTTCTATGCAGTTGTCAGCAGCCGGAGCAGCCGGTGTAACTGCCAGCCCACGGGTTGCAGGATGCATACGCCGGGATGGGCGTAGGCCGCAGCTGGGAGATCAGGTAGTTGTTCTGCGCCGCCTGAGACGCGGCCAGACGCAGCTCCTGATTTGCGCTCTCCAGATCGCGCATCTTGGAGTTGGTCAGGAAGTCCAGGATGGCGCGGCTGTTGGCGTTCTGATTCTCCACGATGTCGCGGGTGGCGTTCTGCACGGTGTTCCGCGTGTCACACGCCTGCGTCGCCATGTCATAGCGCACCTGCGCAATGGCGGCTCTGTTCTCGCAGCAGCAGTCCGCCGCCTGCATCTGCATAGCGCTGAGCTGCTGCATCAGTGCCGCCTGCTGGTTGGCGCGGGACAGCTCGGCATTGCCGAAGCCGGTCAACAGGGTGTTGTTCACAGCATAGAAGCCGTCGCACAGCCCGCCGTTGATGATGTCCATCTTGCGCTCGATGTTGGAAAAGTCGGAGGCCAGCACATAGCCGTCCACCACGCCGCCGGAATTGCCAGCGGTGTTGCCCCAGCCATTGCCGCCCCAGCCGCAGAACGCGAACAGGAACAGGATGATGAGGAACCACGCGCCGTCACCGCCAAAGCCAAAGCCATTACCGCTGCCATTGGCAGGGGTAACAGGCATGGTCATGGTGGGCATACCCTCGGAAATAGACATAGTATCACTCCTTTGTAGTTGATGTAATTTATCTGAATCGCGGCCACGATCAAGAAACAAGTTATGTTTCGTCTTATGTTTCGTCTTATGTTTTTGCTAAGACTTTGCTTATTCCATCAGACTTTGAAATTGCTTCGCCATCTGCTGGAGCTGGTTCAACTGCTGCTGCGTGAGCTTTCCGCTTTGCAGCAGCTTCTCCACCTCTGCCTTGGGGTCGCCTTGGAAATTCGCCTTGAATTGCTTGAACTGCTGCACCATCTGCATAAAGCCGTTGCCGCCGCCCATTGCGCTGAAAAACGGATTATTCATCGCTCTTTTCCTCCTTGCGCTTCTTGCCCTTCATTTCGCTCACAAGCGCTGCCAGCGCGTCGAACTCCTTACGGGTCACATATTCCGCAGCGGGCGCTTTCTGCGCGTCAGGAGCGCTTGCAAGTCGCTCCACAAGGTCGTACACCTTGAGCGTCGGTTTGCCGCTTGCATCGGCCTGTTTCAGATACACCGTGGGCGCCGTCGAATCCCACAGCGCCACCGCCGCATTGGGCGCGACCATCCAGCTTCTTGCCTCCTGTTCGCCGGATACCCACTGCACGCCGCTCTGCGGCAGGGGATTTTGCGGCATCGGAGGAATGGCCTGCATCTGCTGCTGCCGCAGCTGGGCGAGGTTGTCCTGCATCGGCGGCATATAGGGGTTTCCGTAGTATGGATAGTTCATGCTTCATCCGTCCTTTCCCAGTAATACAAGGGTGTTTCGGCTCCGGAATCCCATGTGTCGTGCCAGTCTCCGTCTATCACGCACACAACATGGGACGCCAGCGCCAGCAGATATGTACCACGCGGGTGATCCATTGCAAAATCACTCACGGAATAGCTGTCCGAACAGTCCTCCGGGATGATATGTCGTGTAAAGCCCAGCTTCTTGAGATACGCGCCCCACACGTTGTTGGCGCTGGGCATATCCGCAAGTGCCAGACCCTGCATACAAAGCTGCACATACGTCTCATGCCATCCCTGCCCCGTGGCGCGGCAGATCGCGCGAACAGGACAGTCTCCCACGTTCTTGCCAGAGGGATTCGGGTTATACCATACGAACATCACGACCACCTCTCTTTACCGCCAGCATACGGCAGATATCGCCGGAAAAAGCGTCAAGAAAAGGGCGAAAAAGTGCGTGTCGTTTTTTGTCGAACGATTTTTCTTGCGTTTCCCGCTTGTGCGCGTTACAATAAAAATACCCCGATCCCTTTCCTGCGCTCCATGTGCAGCAGGAAAGAAAAAAAGACACACCTACACGGTGTGTCTTTTTTCTGCTCTCAGGCCGTCGGCCATTTTTTTGTATGCGGTACGGCGGCGGCGCTTTACGCCGTCAACCGATACGTTCATGCGGAACGCCTGCTCCACGCAGCTTCGTCCCCGCACATCGCATTCCGCGATACACTGTGCCTCCTCCTGCGGCAAGTCAAAAGATTGGATCCACGCGATAGCTCTCTTGGGTGCCATGCTATGCAGCATAGCCCGTATTTCCCGGTGCTCCTGATTCATCCTGCGTTACGCAGGCTTGCGGATCGCCTTGCGGCGGGATGGTGCCATAGGATGGTTGCCCTATCGCCCGTTGCTCCTTTCCTTGATTTACGGTGCTCGCCACCGGTTTTTCAGATCATCCACAGATTTTACATTCTGCTCCGTTTTCATAATCGCCTCGACGCCCTGTCGCACGTCCTTCTCATCGTAGCCGTGCTCCAGCATCTCCTTATAGATCATCCGCGCCGTCTTTGTGTCGTTCTCCTTCTGCGCCAGATAGAGCAGTTCGCACCATCGCTTTCTGTTCCCGGCGCTCCTGTCCATACGGTAGATGGCTTTCTCCATCTCGAACATGATCCGAACGTTGCCTGTCTCATTGGCAGCACTTCGAGCAGCAGCCCACACGTCGCGGCCAAGGTTTGCCACGCTGACGCCAAATATCTTGCTCACAGCGGTCAAAAGCTGCTTGCAAGCGTAGGCGGTGGTATATTTGCCCTCGCCGGTAACGCTGCTGTACATCGTCTGGGTCGCCCGCACAATGTCACCGATGGCATCTGCATCCATTCGCTCTACGGAGTAGCCTTGCAGGATGGAGATCAGATCCTTTGCATAGGGCAATCTTCCGACCAGCGTAATGTTGCCCTTCAGGTTTCCTTCCAGCAAAACATTCTTTGCCAGCTCTCCGAAGCTCTCCTCATCTCCGCTGACACCGGTAAGCGCCGCGAAGAAACGCGCCCAATACTTTTTCTCCTTGTCATCGTCGCGCAGCGCGTCAACAAGGGACTGTGCCAGCGAGTTTATAAGATCCGTTACCAGCAGCGCACCCACGGAGCGCTTCAACTGCTTCAATGCAGCGCTCCGCTTCTGCGTGTTGGTTTCAAAACGCCATGCGTCATAGGAGCGCATCAGGATATTCAGACTTTTCAGCGGCTCACCCATAAAGGACGTGGCCTGCCGCGTCAGCGCGTCGCTGTCCCGCATGATCTGCGTCCGCTGCATGATGCCGTCTACCACCTGCGTTTGGTCGATGACGTCCGTAAACAGCTCCGCCACCTGCCGGTAATACGCATCGCTGCCTACTTCCGTTTTTGTGTCTGCCGCCACCTGCCACTCGCAGGCGTTCCAGATCTTGCCCCATGTAATGGCGTCCGCATTGGCAGCGGCCCGGATGCTCCAGTCGCTCAGCTTGTCCATAACGCTGTCGCTGGATCCGTACACCTCTCGCGCAATGGTGTACCGGCTTCCCTGGTCAAAGCCGGACGAATCCTTGATGCCTGCAATCGCCGCCCAGTTTCTGGCCTTGTCCCAGCCGTTGCCGTCCGTCACGCCTTTTGCGATGCCTTTCGCCATGTTCTCCGGGTCGAGGATCACCGCCGCCCGGAAAAATGCCGTGGGCTGCTGGATGACCACGCGCCAGTTGGAGCCGACAGCCGCGCCCTTGGTATTGCCCACGATCCGCTCAATGCTTCTGGTGGTGTCGCTGGAATTTTTCACCATGCCGTTCTGCATATCCCGCATCAGGTTCCGCCAATACTTCTGCGCCGCATCTCCGTATACGCCGGACAGCACCTGCTGCATATTCCGCCCCGTCAGATTCCCGCTGCTGTCGCGGTACCGATAGTTGTACAGCCGGTTGATATCCTCCATCGGTGCCAGCAGCGTGGCGTATTTGATCATGTCGCTGGCGTTCTGCGCAAACACGTCATACGCACCGCCGATGTCCAGCGCATTGCTGGCGTTGGGGGTCAGCGCCTTTGCGCTGCCCATGTTCTTGATCGACCGCGCGTTGTCCGCGTCCTTCTCCACGCTGGAGGCCACCGCATCCTTTGCGGCCTTGATGGGCCAGTAATGCTCCTCCTTGAATTTCCGATAGCCGTACACCTGCAAACTGGCGTTGTTGCCCCACCCCGCCAGTTTGGTGCTTGCCAGCTTTTGCAGCCCGTTTGCCACCTTGACCTGCTCCGGCGTCAACACAGAGGTGATGGCCTTGATGTCCTCCTCCGTCAGCAGAATGTTGTCATTCCCGCGCGGGATCTCTTTCAGCTTGCCGTCCCGCTTGATCTCCGGCTGCACAATGCCGCCCACCGTCAGATGGTGCATGGCCTGTTCGCCGCGCCGCGCCAGATTGTACAGGTTCATGATCTGGTCGGTGGTCAGCGTCAACTCCACGCCCCGGCCTGTGGTGAAAGTGTGCCGGTCAAAGCGGTTTTTATACACGTTCTTGTCCAAGAACTTTTCCGCCTCGCGCTGCACATCCCTCAGCATCCAGTGCTGCTGATCCTGCGCGTTCCGCAGCGTTCTGTACAGTTGCTTACCTGCATCGCCGTAGGCAGAGAAGAACGTATACGGGTCTGCCATATCCAGAGAAATTTTGCGGTTTCGCCGCTTCCTGCCCATGCTATCCGCCGCAAATCGCTCCGCCCACTCGCTGGTGCTCTTGTACTTCGCGGAGGAGAGCGTCTTGTCGTAGGTTGTCAGCGTCGTTTCAATGGCACGGATCGCGTTCCACACCGTTTCCAGCTCGGACACGCTCATATCCGCAATGCGCTTGCCGCCCAGCGCGGACAGAGAATCCAGCAGACCGCCGCTTTCCGTCAGCGCCGGGTCTACAACCATATTCCCCTCGTTGTCCAGAATATCATCATAGATCTGCTTGAGCCGATCTGCCTCCAGCGTCCTTCTGGTGGGGTCGCCGTCCGCGTTCTTCCGCAGCCGCCCGTTTTCGTCGTAGCTGTACGCGCTTTCCAGATTGATATTTTGCAGCAGGCCTGCCACCGCCACACGCAGCCGCTCCGGAATGTGCTGCTTGTCCGTTGGATTCACCAACTTACGGGAGATCGCGCCGGTGTGCCGTGCGATCCGCGCCCGTATCGCTGTTGCTTTCCGTTTTTCGCTGCCCTTCTTGGTCTTCTCGTTGTACTTCTTCCGCAGCGCGTTTACGTCGTCCCGGCGCTTCTGCCGCTCACGGGACAGCATCTCACGCACACGACCGACGGCCTCCTGCTTTTCCAGCGCACGCCTGTCTGCATACGTTTTCTTCTGCCGCACCTGATCGGAGATCATGCCGTCGATCAGCTGATTGGCAATCTCCTGCACCGCCGCATCTCTGTATCCCTCAAAGGGATTGTGGTAAACGCTGTCGAGGCCATCCAGCACATCACCAATTTGCAGCAGCTTGTCCGCCTCCGTATACACGTCGCTGGGGAAATAACCCTCGCCGAACATCTCCGTCAACTCGCCGTACACGGTATCCACAGACGTGCCGTTGTCCTTGTTCAGCTTCAGCGTTCCCATGTGGCTCTTTCGGAAATCGTTGTAGTTTGCCATGTCCCCGCTAAACTGGATGGTCTGCCGCTTCAAATGGTCTCGAATTTCCAGCAGCTCCGCGCCGTACTCTGTCAGCTCCGAGGTGTTGTCCACGATGGCCTCCGCCACGGCCTTGGCGTGAGGCACCAGATCCTCCATCGTCACGTCCCGCTTCATCACAGCCTTGGCAAGCGCGTCCATCTCGCTCTGCACGTCCGCGTATTTCACATCGCTGCCGTACTCGCGGATGAGATTCTGCCCCAGCTTCTTCACGTCCCGCGCCACAACAGACGGCTCTTTGCTGATGCGCATTTCGCCCTTCAGCTCCTGCACCCGCTGTTTCAGCGCCTCGTTCTGCTTGGCCAGCGCGTTTCGCTCCTTCTTGAGTTCCCGCGCCTCGCGCTCTACCTCCGCCGTGGCTTTCAGAGAAAACCTCGCATTTTCCACGCTGTTGACGGCATCCAGTCGGGCTTTTTCATCGCCGCTTGCGTATTCGATCATCCGCACACCGGCGTTTTCCAGCGCTGCCTTTACCTCTGCGCTGGCGTCGTTAGGGATGACCGCCGCCAACACCTCATCAAAGCCAACAGCTCTCTGCGGCTTCGCCTCAAAGTATCCGGTCGGCATATTGGAAATGTCTTCATACAGCTGCAACACTTTTTCCGCCGTATCCGGTTTGATTTGCAGCGTGGGGTATGTCCGCAGCTCTTTATCAATTCCCGCCACAGTCCGTTTTGTCCGCAGCGTCTCTACAATAGCCGACGCCGCATCGTCTAATGCGATAAACTCATTCCTTGCCGCAGAATCCTTAATCTCGTTGGTCAACTCCGCAAGGCGCTCAGAATACTTCTGACGGATAGCACTGTATTCTTCTTCGGTCATTTTCTGCAAACGCCCGGAATCTCTTTTGATGTCAGCAATAGAGCCGTAATCCTTTGACGCAACACCCCAAATTGCCTGACCGCCAAAGAATGTGTTGGCACCCTTCTGATCGCCTTGCTTCATCGCTTTAACAATGTTTTCCAGCGTGATCTCATAGTGCGTTGCCGAAAAACTCCTGCGATTGCCGGAAGATGTATAGTAGTCCTTACCGTTGTAAATGCCCTCGTTTTTTACAACACCGTCAAACAGATCGTCCAGCCATTGCTCGTACTCCTTCTGATTTACCTTGTCGCGGATAGCTTTGTCGGTGGCATCCCTGTCCACTTCCTCCGTCACGGTCTCCGTGTTACCAGCCAGATATTTCCGCGCATCCAACATATACCGCGTCTTTGCCGCAACGGTTTCTGCATTTACCACATCAGCCGCATCCTTTGCAGGAAGCCCCAGCTTTTCGTAGTATTTTTGCAGCGCGGCGTTCAGTGCTTCTCCATGATCCTTATACCACAGTTTTCTCGCCGCAACAGGAGATTCATTCCCTTTTGGGCGGAAGTCATTTACAACGCCGTCTCCCAACTCACGGATCAGGAACGATGCCATTTCCTGCTGGTTGTTGTCCATGCGTGTGACTTCGCGCTTTATAACATTATCCACGGCACCGCGCCCGGTGTCTTCCAGATAAATGTTCATCATGCGCGGATCGTCGCGCATAGCCCCGACAACTTTATCCACGCCGCCCTTCCGGTTCAGCTCGTCCTCCAGCGTGTTTGCCGCGGAATATAGTGGGTCTGCAAAGCTCCTGCCTTTCGCCCGCTCCATACGGTAAAACAAGTCGTGGATTTTTTTGGCAGATTTCTCATTTACCTCGTACTCAATTCGCGGGGCAGTAGGTGTCCACGCATCGTACCCGTACACCTTGTTCGCGCGGAACAGCTGCGGGTCGATGGTATCTTTGCTGAACACAAACGAAATGTCGCCGTACTCGCCGTGGCCTTCGTCTGCCTTTACGATGGCAATACTTGGCATAGGCAGTCCACCCAGTTTTGCGGCGTCCAGCAGATTTTTCTCCGTCAGGTTATGCAGCGCCAGCAGGTTTTTTGTCTCCTCCACAGGCGCTTTCAATGAAAACTGCGGCTTGACATTCTCGCCATCGGTGAGTATACTGGTACCAGAAGGTTTTGGCGAGGTTACTTCCGAATGCGTTTCCGCAGAGAAGGAAGTTTTGCTGATTACCTTCTTTTTTTCTACATCAAGAAGGTCGTACAAATACGATTTCCCATCTGCATCATTGCGGATTAAGAGCGTCCCGCCGTAGACAGTATAGTGGTCTATGGCTTTTTTTGCGTTCAGAATCGGAACCGCAAACTGCGTATCATACCGATACCATCCATTTTGTGCGTCTTTACTGTGTTTCGGCTTTACATTTTCTCGCCACTCGCCATTTTCAGCCAGCAGAAGCATCTCATCCAAGTTGGTAGCCGCTTGCATTTTGATTTTCCGCAGCGCAGGCTTCATGGTTTTTGTGTACTGGGAGGATTTGTATTCTCCCGGCAAGTCTTTTCCCACATAAACAGGCTGTGCATCCGCCAAGATAGTGGAAAAGGGATGGTCTGCGTCCACCAGTGTTTTCAAATACGCTTCTGCCGCCTTAAAATCGCGCGTATCGTTCTCTGTGTCGATAACAGTCATGGTTTCTCCGCCGACGTTACGGATCATATATCGCACGCCGTCGCCCTCACCGGCGGCGGTTTTTGTTTTCTCCGCCTGCCGCTTCGCCGCGTCAAAAGCCGCCTGCCACTGCTTTGCAATGTCTTCCAGCTCGGCAAAGTCCTTGCCGTATGCCTCCTGCGCCGCCATGTCGCGGTATTTGCCGGTGAACGCGGTTTTGATCTTGGCAAGAAATTCCTTCAGGCTATCCAGCAGCTTCTGCGCCGCCGTCCGGTTTTCCTTGGAGAACTTGGCAAACAGCGCTGCGTCGTCCAGCATATCACCGGCGAAGTCCGCCGCAAGCTCGTCCATCACCTCGTCCCGCGTCAGCGCCACGCCCTCCTGCTCCGCCGCCTCCATGTATCGCTCCACGATCTCCGCCTCTGTGTCCGCGCCGTTTTCCCGCATCTTGTACTCCACCGCCGCCTGCCGGAACTTCCGGTATTCAGCGGGGGACAAGTCCTGCATCCGGTGGGTAATCTCGTGGGCGGTCACGTTCAAAAGCGGCTTGTCGCTGTCAGCGGCAATTTGGATGAGATTCTGCTCCTTGATGTACTGGCCGTTGGCTTTGCCGCCCAGCACCTGATCCACGATTTCGATCCGGACGCCCAGCTTCTTGCCCCATGCGTTCAGCGTGGCGGCGGTGTCCTTCTTTGTCGCAATCAAATACCGGCTGTACTCGTTGTCCGCCAGACCGGCGCCCGCCGTGGTGGTCACGGACGCCACCTCTGCGTTCTCCCGCGCCAACTGCGCCCGCGCGTCCTCCAGACCGGCGTTGTACGCCGCGTACCGCTGCTCCGGCGTCAGCATCGCCGCGTACTTGCCCTTGGCCTTGTCCGCCTCAATGCCGTTCAGTCCCGCGTTGTACACGCTGGAAAAACCCGCATACAGGGAGGGCGCGTCCTCTGCTGTCCGGCTCATTTCCTGATACGCCTTTTGCCCGTTTTCCAGAAAGCCGCCTACGCGCTTCTCTGCGCGTTTCTGCCCAGCAGGGGAGGGAGGTGTAACCCTCTGCGTTTCCTGCGTCACCTCGCGGCTTGCAAGCCCCGCAATGTCCCGTTTTACCTGACTGATCGGCTTGTCTGTGTCCAGCTTTACGCCGGTGCGCTGCTCCAGCACCTCCACCGCCACCGGGTCACGGGCGATAGCCGCCGCCTGATTGCCGGTGATGGTCTCGCCCCGCGTCACAGCCTCCACCGCCTCCGCCGCCTTGGTGTTGATCTCCGGCGCGGTGTTCCGCTGCACATCACGGTTGTACTGCGCTTTTGCCGCGTCATACGCCACGCGGTTTCCCAGCGCACTGACCCCGATCTGCCCGCCGGACAGGATTCCACCGACGACCGCGCCGCCTGCAAATTCCTCTGCCGCCGCCGCAGGGTCAAAAATGGCGTCATTCCCGATACCGACCAGAGGATTGCCCTTGTCGTACACGGCGTTCTGCATCGCGCGTTCGATCACGCCCTGCACGACTTCTTCCTTGCCCTCTTCCAGCATGGAATCCACCCACGCTTTCCATGCGGAGGTGCCGCCTTGCAGCTCCTTGGGCAGCGTCTGGATACCGCCGCCGACCTCGACAGCCGCGTTCATCAGGCCGTTCCCCACGGCGTATACCGTGGCACGGAAGTCATCTGCGCCGTCCGCTTTTGCCTGCTCATATCCGGGGCCAAATACCTGTGCAAAAGAGAGCTGAAAGTTAGGGTCTTTGGCCATCGTCCGCATACCGGTAGAGATCGTGTTTACGACACTGGGTGAAGCCGCCGCACGCGCTGCCAGCTGCTCCGCCGTCATGACAGAGCTTGCGCCGCCAGTAAGGATAGCCGCTCCGGCCTGCGGCAATGCCGCAACAGTTGCCGCACCCAGATCTTCTGCGACCTCCGCCGCACGTCCGCCTCGCGCCGTATTTTCGGCGTACTTCTGCCGCACACCCTCCGCCTCTGCGTCAATGGCCTGATTCCATCGGTTGAAAAGCCATTTGCTCGTATCGGGAGCCACAACGCCGTTCGAGCCTTCTTTAATAAAGGCTCCCAGCATATTTTCGGCCCACGCTCCCGCGCTGCTTCCTGCCTTGGCAATCTGCGTCAGACCGAGTTGCCCTGCCTTTGCAAGGCCCTGACCGTAATTATACCCTTTCCCGAAAATACGCTTGTCCGCGCCGTAATTGCCAGCACCCAGTGCAGCGATGCTGTACGGCTCCCGCGTCGTTTCCTCCGCATATTTCGGTGCAGCCTCCGCAGGCTTAACCTCGCCCATCTCTGCGGCACGGCTAAGGATCCGCGACCGCGCCGTGTTATCCTCCGGCTCCTTTACTTTTCCAATGGCATTTGCCCGCAGCAGGATTCGCTCCTGCGCGGTGCTGCCCGTGGGTCTCGGCATATCGTTTCCCCCTTATCTTGTCAGTTTGACAGGATTCCGATAGTTTTTCTTTGTGGTCGGCGCAAACACAGGCTCGCCCTTTTTATTCACGCCAAGCAGCTTGATCAAGCCCTTCTTTTCCAGCGTCTCCGCGTCCTCAAAGCTGACCTGCCCATAGTTGGGAACGCTGACGCGATTGGTGCTGGGCTTCGTATAGTATTTGCCTGTGTCTATCGTGCTGTTGGCACCGCCGCCGCCTCCGCTGCCGCTGCCTCTCGCTGCCAGCCTTGCCGCCTCCAGCGCCGCTTTTTGTGCCGCCGCCAGCCTCTCGTTGTAGTCCGCCAACTCGTCCCGATACCGTCCATACTCATCATTGACCAGATTCCGATATAGCGTTGCATCGCTCAAAATATCGCTTCGATCCTGGTCATACATTTGTCTGGCCACCTGCTCCAGCTGCGACATATAGCTGTTGTACTGCTGCTGTGCCGCCGTGGATGCATAAGAGGATGCCAGACCGCCCGTTCTCGCCGCGATTTGGCCGAGTACGTCCTGCATACCCATTCGCCCGCTGTCGCTGTACCGGTCGGCCAGTGATCTGTACTGCGCTCCCTGCGTCCAGTCGCCGAAGTTCATACCGGTCAGCTGCTTTGCCAACTCATTCAGCTTTTCCATATACTGGCTGTTGAAAGATGGACGTTCCCCAATGTCAATGGAGGGGATATACGATTCCATCTGGTAGCTGCCGCTTCCTCCGGCAACACCGCCGCTTTGTGGGGTATTTGCCGGCACATTATTTTTCAAAAACGGAGACGTCCCTGTAATGGCAGACACAATCGCCGCATTCGGAACAGTCGGCGTGATTTTGGGATATGCCGCCCCGGAAATTGCGGAAATAAGCGCAGCATCCGGCACAGCAGACGCCCCGGATGGTTTTGCCGCTCCGGTAACCGCGCCCACCGTCCCCGCCAAAGCGGGAACAGATGCGCGGTTATTCCATTTGTTCTTTTTATTGTTGATTCGATCCGCGAATCTTGCCATTATAGCACCTCCTGTCCGCTATTTTCCAAAGCTGCCACACGCTGCTCCAGCGCAGCATACTTCTTTTCCGTTTCACCCACGCGCAGCTCCAGCGCGGTGTACTTGGCTTCCGTTTTGCTTACGCGACCGGCAAGCTCTGCGTAGTCGTTTCCAAGCGTCGTTGCGCTTTGCAGCAGCGCAGAAATACTGGAGCCTTGGCTGTTTACGGTGCTCTGCAAGGCAGATACCGTGTTTTGCAATGTCTGCAAAAGCATATAGGTTTCCGTACTGGATACACCTGCTGCACTGACGGTTTTGCCAACATTGCTGATTGCCCAATCTGTCCGCTGACACATATACCTGATATAGTCCTCGATGATCCGGAACGCATCTTCCGGGTTTGATTTTGGTATCGCGTTTATGCTCTCCGGAAATACGATCACGTCACATCACTCCCCAAAATAAACTCTCTGGATATGCCAAGGATCGCGCACGGGCCTTTACCCTCCAAGCGGAGTTCAAATTTATCACACCGGTTTGCGGCAAAACGCATCCGTGTCACGTTGACCTCACGCCCGACCGCTCTTCCGCACTCCTTCCACGGCTTCCCGTCGCAGCGCATTTTTACGATCACATAGCTTCCCACTGGCAATTCCAGCCGCATCAGCAGACGCGAATACGCTTTTTTCCCGTTCAGCGTTTCATACATTGGCGCAAATTGCACCATCCACATTTGCGTCTGCGGCGTTTCCTCTCCATCCAGCAGATAAATGTTCCCGCCGTCATCCAGCATATATAGCTGCCGACCCAGCCGCGCAAAATCAACCGCCTTTGTTCCGTCCTCCAGCACCCAAATACCCGTTTTGGTTTCGTACACCATCAGGCGGTTTGTGTCACCGTCTTTTACGCTTAGGTAATAGCTGTCGCCATCGTTGCCCGCCACCGCGTCCGAAAAAACTTTTTCTCCAAAGTTGTCACTGATCAGCGTAGGTGTGCCGCCGGAATAGGCATATACCCCGTGCGGCCCCTTGTAAAACAACATATCGTTGATAACCTGCTGGCTCTTGTGACAGCCATCTTGCAGACCTTCCATCTCATAAGTGTACATGGAGTATTCCGCCGGATAGCTGCCCAGCATCTTGTGCAGCTTTGTTTCCTTCCAAAAGAGCACGGAGGAGCTGAGCTTGCAGCATCCTGTAAATTTCCCCTCCGTTCCCACCGCCAGCGTATAGGAATCCGTTGAAAGCCCTTCGTACACATAAAAGTTAGTCGGATCACCTAACGCACTGGCGTACAGGGTCTGTGTTTTACTGTTGCACCCCCATAGCCGGTTTTCGCTCTCGCAGATAAAATCCAGATCTGGGATCTTCCGCTCCAGCTTGATCCCTGCGCTGTTTTCCGTTGCCTCTGTAAATGTGTTGTCGGCCACAGTGATTTCCGTGGCGGTGACGGCTTTGATCACAAAATCCTTGTTGTTCGCGCTCTGCGCCACACAGCCAGACAGCGTAACGCCGTCCCCCGCCTTGAAAAGCGTTGTCAGATCAGGCCACCCGACAACGGTCATTTTATTCTTCGTAAATGTGGCATTGCTGCCGGTCACTGTTGCCGCCAGAGGCTTTAGCTTTTTGTCGTTGATGTCCAGATATACCTTGTCCGGCCATATCACCATCTTCGTGTTGATCACGGCGAACTGCTTTTGCCCTGCCGCCACCGTTCCGATCTTCTGCCCGTCATACAAAAGATCTGTACCCTGTACCACAACCAGCTTGTCCCACGCCGTCATTGCCGTGGCGTTCTTATAGGGGTCTTTTTTCACGCGGCCTTTTCGCGTGGTAATATAGGGCCACCGTCTTGCAGACACATTCAGGCTATCCCGCAAATCGCCGTCTTGCAGCGCGTCTGACCAGTTGATGCCGCGCATCTGTACAATGTCCACTTTGTTTGGCCGCAAATCATACGGCAATTCCGGCATTCGCATCACATCACCTGCACATTTCCGCCATACGCAGGGCAGTTGTTCCGCCGCCACCACGCCATCGCCTCACCCAGCGCCTCGTCATACACGGCTTTGTCGTTGCCGTACAGCGCCGTTTCGTTGTTGTAGTAGTCAATTTGGCTGCACAGATACAGCACATACACCCGGTCATACGGGGAAGGGAGCAGAAGCTCCCCGTCCCCCGTAGGCCAGTCGTGTACGCGGGATTCTGTGCATAACCGTTCCCCGATCTCCTTATCCAGTCCCATCACCCACGCCGCTTTTTGCTCGTCGCTGATGGTATTCATCCGCAGCTCATCAGCCTTGGAGATCGTTTCCGTCACCGTCATGCTTTCCCTCCTTACTGTCCCAGCAGCTTGCCCCAAGTCCCCTTCCCGGCGATACCGTCAGCGCCGAGGCCGTACTTGGTCTGGAACTTCTTCAGCGCCGTCTCCGTGCCGCTGCCGAAGTCGCCGTCCGCACCGGCCGCGCCGCAGGAAAAACCGTAGGCGATCAGCGCCGCCTGTAGCGTCTTGACGTCAGCCCCGGTCATGCCCCGGCGCAGGACACGAACCTGCATGACCTCGTACTCCACCTGCACAGGCACCGGCTCCGGGGTGTTCTCCCCGGGGACGAACTTGACGCCCAGCGCATTGCACAGCCCCTTGGCGATGGTCTCGCCAATCAGGGTGGTGTTGTCAATGATCCACTGGGCAACACTGGGGACATCGTGGAAGTCCGTCTCGATGTATACCGTGGGCGCGGCGGGGTACCTCACCTCGTAAAGGCTGGGATATGCCCGGATAACGTCCGGCGCACCCGGCGTCAGAGGCCCCAACACATCCATCACCGCCTTACAGGCCTTGTACCCGGCGCTGTTTTTGTCGACGATGTAGTTGCCCTTGGCGTCCTTGGTGCTGCTGTAGCAAAACAGGTGCGTACCGCTGGCTTTTCCATTGCAGGCGTTGGAATGGATGGGGACGTGCAGGTCAGCCCCAAAGCGGTTGGACGCAGCCACGCGGTTTGCCATCGTATCGTACTGCCCCAGCATCACCTCCACACCGGAGCGCTCCAGAGCGACCTTGCAAGCCTCTGCAATGCGCCCGCACTGGATGGCCTCGGTGGTGTCGCCCACCGCGTAGGTGTTCCGCCGCTGGTCGCTGGGGGACAGATACACCCGCTTAGCCATTGTTGCCAGCCTCCTTGTGATACTGTGCCGTGGAGATGCACAGCACCGCGCCGAGGAACGTGTCCACGGCGGTGATAGTAGTCACCACCTCGTCGGCGTAGGGCCACGCCCACACACCCGCCAGCGCCGCGTACAGCGTGGCCACGGCAGGCATAACGATGATGACCAGCCACTTGAGGATGTCGTATACCTTGTTGTTCAGCTTCATAACAAATTCCTTTCCGGCGCGTCTGCGCCTGTTCCATTTTATGCCTCACCGTATGGGCAGCTTCCGCACTTCCTCCATGACGCGCCGTGCGCTGCCGTTGCCGCCCATCTCCTCATACGGCTCGTAGAGATACACCTGTAAATTCTCGTACTCGTCCTGCGTGACGTAGCCCCGCTCGATGTACACCATTCCGAGGTGAATGATGCGGTCGTGGGCCAGCCCTACCAGCATCTTCCGCTGCGCCTCGTCCGCCTTGCTGCGCTTGGCCGTCAGCTCCATCCGCTTGAGGATCACCTTGCTCACCACGCCCCACAGGGCAGTGGAGGTCAGCAGCGCCACGATGACGGGTACGCCTATGTTCTCCCATGCCTCCATCTGGTCACCTCCTTACACCGCGCCGTATGCCTCGCCGGTGATCTCGGCGTACTCTGCCGCCGTCAGGACTGCCTTGGTTACGGCGTTACGGACCATCTCCTGCGTCCACAGGCCAAATTTGTACCACGCTTTGATCTTCTCTTTCATGATTTCATCCCTCCACCAAAGTGTCCGTCATCATGGCGGTATACGTCACCTGCGCCTCCACCCTGTCCAACTGGGTCGGCACGGCAACCGTCTCCACTGGGATCTCCTCGCCGTCCACGGCGGACACCACCTCCAGCCGTGTAAAGGCGGGAAACAGTGTCTTTTCGCCGTCCATGACCGCCTCGTGGGAGACCTCCGCTGTCTCGATCTCCACCCACGGGAATTTCTCCGGCAGCGGCACTTGGTCGGTGTTCCAGTAGGCCTGTCCTTCCTGCATATCGCCGCCGCACTGGAAGGCGCGGCTGCCGTCTGCGTTCTTTTCGATATGAATAAACATTTCCATGATTGCTGAACCTCCTTAGAAATTGAGGATTAAGATATTAAGGTGTGCACTAAATGTTGCACCATTTTTCGCAATAATATTTAGTTTTCCGTTTGACGGGATGTGAACAGCTAATGCAGTGTCTTGGAAAGAGCTACCCACAGTACTGGCACGGAACTGCACAAAACATGGGTAATTAGCTTTGATAGCATTATTACTATACTCGGCTATACCATTTGTAAATGTAACATTTACATTCCAAACGGCAGTAATGTTCGCCCGCGTCAAGATTCCATATCCGTTCAGCTGCACATAGCCGGAAGGCGTCTCAATGATGCGGCTGGTATAGTCGGCGGCGTTGTTGTTGTAGTGGAAGTCGATGTAGCCGCCATGTCCGGCAGTCGTGCCGGGGAAAAGCTCGATCCCGGCGGGGCTGATTGCAGGGGCGCCGATGTTGTCCCGTGCCTGCTGCTTCTGCGCGTCCGTCAGCGTTTGGGCTGTGTTGTACTTGACGGCGTTTTGTACGTCGGCAAGATCACGCCCAAATTGCGCCTCAGAGCCGACATAGCCACTATCAGATGCCGTTTCGTATGCGCTTTTCCCGTCAGCACCGGGGTCTCCCTGCGCACCGGGCGCACCGTCCTTCCCGGGAAGACCGCGTTCGCCCTGCTTTCCCTCTGCACCGGCTGGGCCTGCCGCGCCTTGTGCGCCCGCCGGGCCGACCACCAATCCCAAATCAATTTCAGGCATTTTTTGTTCCTCCTTACACTGTCAGTATTAAATGGCCAGCGCTGTTAATGGATAGATTCGGCGGTACATTACCCGTATAAGACAGGATCAGATGTCCGGTCTCATCGATCCGAAAACCATACATACCATCCGCCTCGACCAACACGCCAGCTGGGCCGGTATCGCCCTTTTCTCCGGGCGCACCGTCCTTGCCGGGCGCACCGTCCTTGCCGGGCGCACCGTCCTTGCCGGGAATGCCCTGTTGCCCGGTGGCGCCCGTCGGGCCGGTTTTCCCTTTTCCGCTGATGCTGCTTTTGTAAAAGCTGCCGCTTTCCGGATCCCATAGCATCCAGTATCCGTCGCCGCCTAAATAAGGGTATTTCCCAACGGCGCTTTCCGCCTTTGCCGCGTCCTGTTCGGCTGAAACGGCATCCCGTCTGGCGCTTTCCGCGCTTGCCGCCGCGTTCTTTTCACTTTCCCTTGCGGCATTGGCGTTATATGCCGCGCTGGTTTCACTTTGCTTGGCGGCATTTTTGCTTTTCTCGGCCTCTTCGGCGGCGGATCGTGCATCCGCTATCGTCCCGATGATCGCTTCGATCTGTGTCTGCATCTGCGCTGCCTGTGTAGGCGGCACGTCCTGTTCCGTTTCTGCGCTGCCGTTCCACTTGCTTTCACCCACCGTAAAGGTGCCGTATACCGCCGTAGTCGCCCGGGCCTCTTTCCCGCCGGAAGCCTCTGCGCCCTTGATGGCAAGCGCCATATCTCCCGCGTACTTTTTTGCCCCGTTTGGCACCGGCACAAGGTAGACGTTGGTGGTACCGCTCTCCAGCATTTGTGCAGCCAGCAGCACCTCCACGGTGCTCTCACCCAGCGCATCGCAGAACTGTACCGTTTTCGCCAGCCCATCCCACATAGGCGAGAACTCCATCCGCAGCACCACATCATTGTGGCTTCCCGCCGCGCCGATCAGCACTTTGTCACCGGCGATGTATTCATTCTGTATTTTCAGCGGGATCGTTCTTGTCATGTTTCACGTCCTTTCTGCTGAAAGACGGCGCAGCAAGTCAAAAGGGAAGCACCCCTTCTGCCTTGCTGCGCCGTGTCACAGCCGTTTTCGTGTCTCGCGGTAGTATGCAGTTGTCAGTTCAGCTGCGCCTTGACCGCCTCATATTCCCGGCTCTTCTGCTCCAGCATCTCCGCCGTCGCCGCGTCCTGTGCCATCGAGCGGCGGATGATGTTGTACACCTCGCGGGGAATGCGGACGTGCTTGCCGCGCTGGATGCGGTACACCTTGCCGTTCCAGCCCACCACGATGTCGTCCTTGTACCGGTCGTCATCCTTGAACGCCCAGAACGGCACCATGCCGTCGTCGGAGGCTTCCCCTGCCGCCATGCCGCGCATAACGGCCTCGGCTGCTTTCGCGGCCTCCTTGGCATCCTCCGCCTCCTTCTTGGCCTGCGCCAGCGCCTCGTTGGCTGCTGCCAGCGCCTTTTCCATCTCCTCCGGAGTTCTCTGCTTCTTGTTGTCAGCCATGCTCATTCCTCCTTGCATTTTGGGTATGCGGAGGGGAATGACCCCCTCCGCGTTACCGTCAGTTCATCGCGCCGCTCTCAAAGGTGGAGGCGGATTCGATGCGCACCATGTACTGCTCCACCAGACGCTCCGCCACCTTGGTCAGCTTCCAGCCTGCGGTGGCACGCTGATCCAGCGGGTCAGCCGTACCGGCAGAGCCGCGCTGCTTGACGATGTGCTGCAAGCCGCCGCCCTCCAGCTCCGTCACGCCGTAGGCGTCTGCGCCGAGGATCAGGGTAGAGTACACGTCGCGGCCATTTGCGCCGCCCTCGCCGGGATACACCACCGTGCCGTCGGTCACAGCGGCAGGTGCCGTTTTCGTAGTGATGGTAGCGGCTCCGGCAGCACCTGCGGCAGCAGATTCCACCTCCAGCAGATCCTTGCCGATCAGAATGTCTCTGCCGGTCAGCGCCTTGGCCTGCTTGTCGGTGAGCTTTTCCTTGATGGTAATTACCTTCCCGGTCGCGCTCTTGGCGGTCAGGTTGCGGGCGCTTTCCTCGGCGCCGTCCTCGATCTTCAGGGGAGTGGCGTGGAAGATCTTTGCCTCCGTGGTTTCCACAAAGCGCACACCCTCGATCTTGCCGATCTCGCCCTCGTAGATGCCGTCGGGGTCGGAGTAGGTCTTCACATCCACCCACTTCTTGTCGCTCATCAGGTCATAGGCGGTGTCGGGATGGATGATACCGGCAAAGTAGCCGTTGATCTTCTGGGCGTTCATGACCTTCAGGGCGCGTACAGCCTTGCGGATGTCGTCCACCGTCAGGTACTTGTTGTTCTCGGCGGTGCTGTCACCGCCCACCAGCTCAGAGCGATCCTTCGCCCCACCGGCGTACACCACGTTGGTGCCGCCAGCCAGCACCTCGCGGGTGATGGTGTCGCCGGTACGGCCTGCCTGAGATGCCAGCAGGCGGGTGGCCTGCACCAGGTTGTTGTCGATGGCCGTCAGCTCCAGAATATCGGACAGCTCGATGTAACCGCCGTACTGCTTGATGGTGGCGCGGATCACGCCCATGCTCAGCTTCTGACCGGCGGGGGTCACACCTTCTGTCAGGGGAACCAGCGCCTTGGGCAGACTGTCGTACTTTCTGAACTCGATGGTCTTGCCGCTGTTCTTGGGGATGGGGTTCTTCTGGCCAAACTGGTCATGGATCAGCTCCGGCTCGGCGAGGTTGATGAGGCGCATAGAGTAATACACCTTCATCTCGTCGCTGAGGCCGGGATCCAGCGTGGTATTGGTGTATGCGTCAAACAGGTTCAGCACCACCGGCATCAGGTACAGGTCGTTGTAAATTGCGTTCATGTAATAGCTCCTTTCCGCATATCGCAGCGGAGCCGTAGGTCAAAAGGAAATGCGTTCGCCTCTTGCTACTCTCCGCTCGATCTCCTCAAAGTCCGCTCTCGTCAGCTTCGAGGGATCCGTCTTTGTAACAAACGCGCTGTTGGAGCTGGTGCCGTTCTCACTGGGACGATTGCCCTTGGCCCGGATGTTGTCGGCCACCTTCTTCTCCGTGCTGGCGGCAGCGGCCTGTACCGCGTTGCCCATCAGCTCGTCAAAGTGCAGCACCTTGTAGGCGTGCTCCATCGGTGTACCGGCTTTCAGCAGGTTCACAAACTCGTCGTTTTGCAGCTCCTGCACAAGGTCAAAGTTCTGGTACATGGGATTGCTCCTCATGGCCTCCGCCTCCATGTACCACTTTTCGCTCTGCGCCCGGATCTGCGCCTCCTGCTGCTGCATCTGCTGGCCGCGAAGCAGCTCGGCGTTCTCCCGCCGCAGACGGCGAAACTCCTTGTACTGCTCCTCGCTCATGCCCGCCTCCTCGGCGGCTTCGCTCCAATAGGCGTGGTCGTTGTCCACGGCCTCCAGCAGACGCTTTGCGTCCCCGTCCGCGATGCCGTAACGCTCCATCAGCGTATCCAACACCGGCTGGTAGGACTGCATCCGCTTCTCCGTCTCTCGCGCCTCCTTGAAGCGCCGGTCAATCATCCGCTGTGTCTCCTGGGTGTACAGATCCTTGTACTCCCCGTTGATCAGCTCCCGGAAAGCCTTTTTCTTGGCCTCCAGCGCGTCGGACGTGGTCTCCACGTCCTTCACCTTATCATCAGTCCCGGCGTCGGACTGTACTTCCGTCTGGCTCTCCGCCTGTTTGCCGTACTTGACGTTGGCCAGTGCGCCCGATTTGCTCTGGCGGGTGGTACCGGAGCTTGCCTGTGTATCGCCCTGTGCGGTGGCAGCTGTCGCCCCACCGCCGCCCTCGCCGTCAAAGAGGCAGAGGGAGATTCTGTAAAGGTACATATCTGTTCCTCCTTTGATTCGCGGGCATATCGCTCCCGTGCAGCGCTCCCTATCCACCCTTGCGGCGGGCGGCGGCTCTTTTGCCGCCGTCACACCGCGCAGGCAGGGAGGAAGTATCTATATCATAGAAAGGGGGCGCGGTCTCCCGCACCCCTAAAACGAAAAATATTTTTATTTTTTTTCGATTTTTACGGAGATCGCCTCCGGCTTTGCCATTTCCAGCTGCAAAAAGCCGATTTCCAGCAGGTCATACAGCCACCTTCCGCCGTGCCAGCGCAGGTACGCATCCCCGCTGTCCAGCCGTTCCAGCACCAGCTCCACCTCCTGCGTGTTGTGCAGCCAGCCCGCCGCCGTGTACAAAAGACAGCTTACCGCCGCACACACGTCAGGGTATCCCGTGGCGTGTCCCTTGCACCTCACGGAGCAGCTGTCCCCGTGATGCAGTGTTACCTCCGTCATACGCTGGGCGTGCTCCGCTTTGCCAATGCCTGCCCGTAGCCGGTCATAGGCGTCTGCGCCTGCATGATGCCGCTTGCAAGCTGGCTGGTGGCCTCCGCAGCTGCACCGCCGCCAGTCTGCGCCGGTGCAGCGCCCGCGCCCTCCTGCGGCAGAATAGCGCCCGTCAGCATGGCGATCTGCGACTGCATCTGCATCAGCATATTCAGCAGCGTCTGCCCCTGCATCACCTTTTCCCGCACGGTCTGGATGCCCTCAAAGTCCATCATCTCCAGCGCCGTCAGACTGGCCTGCGCGTTGTCAGGATTGAAAAATCCCAGGGAGTACAGCTCCTTTGCCCGCTCGTTCTGCTCCATGCGGGAGAAGGGATTCTTTTTCTGCGCCTTGATTTTCAGGTCGAACACCGGCTTACGGAACATCTCGTTGCCCATTGTGTCCAGCCACGTCACCTGATCCTGCAAGCCCGCGTTGTCAAAGTCCACAAACTGATACTCGTTGCCCTCGCCGGTAATGCGAAAGCTGCGGCGCACATCGTAGAATTGCCGCATCAGCTCCACGCACAGCGTGTTGATCTGGGTATAGGCGCGGTAGCTGGCAGCGATCATATCCCGGCTTGCCTTGTTTCCGGCCTCCTGCAAGGCGGCAATCGCCGCTGCCGCCGTCACGTTGGTGGTGCCTCCGGAGTTCACGTCCCGGTTCGCCGCCGTGTCCTTCATCTCCTCGATCTTCATCTGCGCCACCGTAACGTAGATATCGGAAAGCGGCTGGGTGACGATCTCCTTGATCCGCTGGTCGCCGATCTCACCGTTGACGTGTACCAGAGGCCGGTTCCAGTCGATAAACTCCTGCTCGTTGATGGCCGTACTCTCCGACACAAAGAAGCGCTTTTTAGTCGCCATCATCGCGTTTTCCAGAATGTTGGCGCTGAGCTTGTCAATGTACAGCTGGGGGTCTTTGCAGATCGCCACATATCCAAAGCCGATGGGTGTACCCTTTTCCGGGTACATGACATCCAGCACAACAGGGTACATACCGTGGTCGTAAAAGCCACGCTCCCGATACTCCGGATCATTCTCGCTGGCGTACAGCAGGGTAGACCCCACAAACTTGACGTAGTGCAGCGCCGTCCTGCCGCTGGGCGTTTTGACCTTGTAGTACCAGTCCACTACCACGCTTTTCTCGCTGGTATCCACGGTGTCGTCGTAGATGTACTCCTTTACGTCCACGACCTTTCCCTTCTGCTTGCCCTTAAGCTGGGGGTACTCGCTGTCCAGCAGGTCGTTGTCCACAAGATCCACGATAAACAGATTCCGGCTCTTCTGGATGTCCGTGATCCCCGGCTCCCAGAACAGGTTCAAAAGGTCGATGTCCCGAATCTCGATGTCTCCCAGCCCGTTGTCCTTCTTGCTGTCCCAGAACACGCCGTACACCGCCGTGCCGTGCTTCAGTTTTTCCCACCAGTTGTCGGAGTACACCTGCTCGAAATGGTTGTACTCCTGCACCACCGGCAAAATCTGGCTCAGCGTCTTTGCGCTCTGCTCGTCGCTCTTTTCACGGGGCAGCACCACCGGCTCCGGGTAGTTGTCCATTGCGTCCGCGTGCTTATTCTGGATGGTGTTAAACAGCCACGCCGACGTAGGCTTGGGCTGGGGAGGGGAGGAGAGGACTTCCTTGCCGCTCTTGTCCACCAGCTTGGCTTTGCTCTGCCCGATGCCCTCCCAGTGCCGTAGCTCCCACCACAGCTCGTCGTTGACCACCCGGCTCTCCAGATTGCCCTTGCCGCGTTTATACCGCGTCAGCAGGTCGATCCCGCGCTCCACGTCCTTTTCCGTAATGGTGGGCGTGTCGTCCGTCCGCTCCAGCAGCATTGCCGCCATCTCCGGCGGCATACCGTCCTCCGGCACGATGCCGGGGATGCCGTATCTCTCCATATCCTTTTCCCCCTTAATAGGTCTGATAAAATGCGTACCGGCTGGGCCTGTACTCGTCCTCCGTGTCCAGCGGAGAATAGGGCCGCTCCACAATGTGTCCCATGTCCCTTGGCCCGATAGGGTTTTTCATACAAACATACCGCAGCTGGTCGTAGATATGATCCTCGCCGTCCGTGTCGATGTCCTCCACGTCCGTCTGGTCATAGACCAGGTTTGGCACCGTCCGGATGAAGTTTTTGCAGGTGTTGAACACATACAGCATCGGCACGCCGTCTCCGTCGAACGCCAGCCGGTGGTGGATCTGCATCTTGCCGTTGATCCGCGCATGGTCGCCCTTTTCAAAGTAGACGCGCTCCCGCTCCATCAGCGCGCCCACGCTCTCCGTGCCGTCGCTCTGCCAGATCGCCGGGTCTCCCACGCGGTGTATGTCCCGCCCCCGCAGGTTGGTGTCGTCTGCCTCGATCCGTCGTATCTCCTGCGCCACCTTTGTAGGCTCCCACATCACGCCACGGTTGGGCGTCCCGTTGCAGCCGTAAAACTCCCGGATATGGTACATTCGCCGGTTTCTGTCAACCGCGTACCACCCCACGGAAAACGGACGGGAATAGCCCCAGTCCAGCCCGCACCAGATCACCCAGTCCTCCGGGATGCGGAATGGCTCGATGACGTGGGTCTGCTTCCTGTCCAGATAGTGTTCCCGGTCGTTTTTCCACTCCGTGAACACCTGACCCTCAAAGCTGTCCCAGTTGCCGTACAGCAGGGCGTTACGCTCCGCCTCCGGCATACTGGCCAGCCGCTGCACATACAGAGGGTCATTCTCCATCAGAATCTTGTTGTCAAACACCGACGACGGAACGAATATCCGCTGCTGCTGCCCCGTGTGTTTTTTCCCGTCCGGCGTATACCACACCGCCTCCTCCGTGATGGGCTGCATCGGCGGTGCCGCCGTGATAAACCGCTCCTTGACCCATCCATGCCCGATGTTGCCGGGGTTGGCGGTGGAGCGCATATACACCCGTGTACCCGCCCCGTTGGGACGGTTACGGGATTTGAGGTAGTCGTACTCCTCCTGCGTAAAGTGCGTCAGCTCGTCGAACGCGATAAAATCATACGCCTGCCCCTGATACTGTATCTTGTCCTGCGGCCTGTTCATGCTCCCGAATACGATCTGCGCACCGGAGGGAAACCGCCATGTGTGGTTGCTGCCGTTGTACCGCGCCTTTGGATACGCGCGGGGGTAGTAGTTCAGCGTCTTGTCGATCAGCTCCCGCAGCTGGGGAAACGTCTTGCGCAGGATCAGCGCCTTGTACCACGGAATATGCACCTGCCGCAGCGCCTCGATGACCAGCGCATCACTCTTGCCGCCGCCCGCCGCCCCGCCATACAGGGCTTCATACTCCGGTCTTGCCATAAACACGGCCTGCCGCTCCTGCGGCTTCCACACGATATCAGGCATCCGTCTTTACCTCCGGCATCAGCACCACGCCGCCACCGCCGCTGTCCGCAGCAGACCCCATCGTCGTCCACTTATCTATCAGTGTCCCGATTGCCGTCGTGATCTGGCTTGGCGTGGCCTCCGCCAGCTTCTCCGGGTCGTTCAGCACCGCCAGCCCTTTTCCAATGATCTGACACACCGTTTCCCGCTGGGCATCCATGTACGCCAGCACGTCCACCGTGTTCTCTTCCTTTTTTTGTTCGCACTTTTCCACAATGTCTGCATTCGCCCGCACCAGATTTTTTACGGTTGTCGCAGACACACCGTTGATCTTCGCGGTGGCGCAGTAGTTGTTGGTCTGCACATAGTCCGCCAGTATTTTCTTTTTCTGACGGTCTGTCAGCCGTGCAGCCATTGTCACCACCTCGTTTTCCTAACGCAGCGGCCTCCCACCACTGGCCTTTGTCATTGGCACGTCCGTACCCGGCTTTCGCCTCACCTGTATTCACGTCTTCCCGGGGAAAAGAAATGAATCGGCACGGGCAGGTTGCCCCTGCATATCCAGCATACCTATATGTATATCTCCCGCGCACCCCTCAAACGAAAAATTTTTTTAATTTTTTTATTTTCCCTCTTGACGTACCACGCATTGCGTGGTAGTATATAGACAGATCAAGAAACAGTGCAGCCGCACAGCGGCAGAAAGGGAAATATCATGAAGAAGGCTTTTTATTCCGTCACCTACGCAGTCTGGGGATCCAGCTTCCGCCGGGAGGCATGGTTTGACAACAAGGCCGCAGCGGACGCCTTCGCCGCGCACGATTTCCGGGACGCCCCGGTCGCCCACACCTACCGTAAGGCGGACAGCATCCGCGCCGCCGAGGATCGCGTGGCCGCTACGGCAGCAGAGCTGATCGCCTGATAGTAGTAACGCTTCGGGCGGGGATGATCCACTCGGCCCCGCCCATGAACATTTTTAACAGGAGGAATAGAGCATGGAGATCAACACCCACGGACGGAACATCAACAAGGAGACATTGGCCAACGCCTCCAACTCCACCAAGGGCCTTGGCTCCCGCACGGGGGAGTATGTGGAGATTTTTTACGACAAGTCCACCGGCGATGTCTGGTGCAAGTACCACTGGGACCGCGAGGAATTGACGGTCTACCACGACGCTGACGTTACGAAGGTCGGTATTGCGGTACGATACAAGACCCAGCAGCAGATCGCGGACATGATCGACAATACCCTGACAGAGGACGAGCAGACCGAGCGCGAGAACGCCGCATATCTGGCGGGCGGAACATGGTCATGATGGTGCTTGACATTTCCTGCGCAGCGTGATAAACTATTTTTGTCGGATGCAAGAGGCGCTTGCATCTGGTGCGGCGCGATCCTGCCGCCGTGGATTTAAATGGTGAGAAGGGCAGACCCTTCAAACACAGGAAAAGCACCGGTTGCCGGTGCTTTTCCTTTTTTTACAATTTTCGCTATGAAAGGATATTAACATGACAGACAAACTGTTTTGCGCCCTATTCGCCGCAGCACTCACCTCCGCCGACCGCGACGCTTTCATTTCCGACTGGTCGTTGTCCTCCGTCTGGGGCGATGCACCAGACGCGGACATCCCCGCAGACCGCATCGACCTGCTGGCGCGTCTCTGGGACGCCGCCCACTTGGCGATCCGCGACATCCGGCAGCACACCGGCCTATCCCAGGCGGCCTTTGCCACCCGGTACTGTATACCCACCCGCACGCTGGAGGACTGGGAGCGCGGCGTGAGGAGCTGCCCAGACTACCTTCGCCTCCTGCTGGCACAGTCGACCGGCCTCTACGCGAGGCCGTAACGCAAAAGAGGACACCATGCAGGTGTCCTCTTTTTTTATAGCATTTTTACGTCCTCATGAAAAACCGTCTCCCGCACGCAGATTCTTAAGCCATTCTGGGGCTTCGTTCATGTCAGAACTTCCGCCCCAATGCGGCCATAATCTTCTTGTCCACTTCCGTCAGTGTAACCAGCGCGTATTTCAAGTCATAATCCATCGGAGGAGGCCACGGCAAATCGCACTGTATAATATCCTCCGGGAAAAACGTCTCCCGCACGCCCTTGCACTCCGCCACGATGTAGCACCCCTTTGGATGCACATACACCACCGTCGCCTTGCGCACAGGGTACCAATTGTCCTTTGTCGCCCCGGCACCGGGGAACGGCTCCGGCATCGTCAGAAACCGCGCCTGGATCATATCACCCTTCTGCATTGCCACCGTCCTTTCGTTCTCCGTAACTGCAAAAATCGTCATACCCGCTGGCAACCATCCGGCATCTGTATGTTTTGAATTTTTGACAATCCCGGCATCGCAACACCTTTACCGCATCCTCCGTCGGCGCGTTGTCTATGTCCTCTGCATCTACATAGTCAAAACATGCCTCCTCCCCATCAAATTCTTGCCGTTCCAGCTTGTCCGCATCAATCAACCGCATCGTTGTCACCTCCGTCCATCTTCGCGCCGCAGTTGGGACAGCGGGGCGAATCAATTTCCCAAATGCCGAACTCTGTCCTTATCGACCTTACTTCACCGCGATCTCTACAATGTGAGCAGGTTGCGATCATGCGCTCACCTTCGTTATACCTTGTGATGTATACCCACTTCCCGCGTACTACCGGGGAAACATCAGCGGCGGGAAGTTTCAATATATCCATCTGGATAATCGACAGCATCCTATTTTGAGCCACACTGTTCTCCGGCTTACGCATCCGCAAAACAGCTTTTACTGCCGCTGCTCGTTCAATGCATTCAGCCATCCTCCTTAGCCTCCTTTTTCAACCAACACAGCCACCCATATTGGCAACTGTAAAACTTCAAACTCCCATCTGGACGCATTTCGTGCAACGCTTCGCACTCTTGTCGTTGCACTTCGTCCAAAAAACGAGCCAGTTCTTCATCATTCATGTTCCGGATACAATCTGCATTTGTCATCGAAATTCCTCCGCATAGCACCAGCTCTGGGGCGGGCGCTTAATATGACCACTTTCGCATGATGCACATCCAAATTCATCGCACACTTTGTCTATGCAGTTTTCAAACGGGCGCGAAAACTTGCTCAGATCCTTCGGCGTGTCGTAGATTTTCAGGTTGGAGATATGCCAACCGTGGCCCTGGTAATGTCCAAGATAGCCGTGTAACTCATCGTCTGTCATAGCCACACACAGGCCACACTTTTCTTCGGCAGCTTGCTTGTAAACGGATAGTCCCCCGGCCTTAAAAAGAAAATCCGTACTGTCCTTGTCAATCTTGTAAATCCGGTCGCAGATAAACTCGCCAATGACTTTGCCTCCGCCATAAAACTGCGGCTTCGGATAATCCGTTGCAATAAAGTCCTCGTGCGGGTACTTCGGCAGTGTGCAATAGATATAGCACTTAAACGGCGTTTCCAGCTTCGGGCGCGTCTTTCTGACCTCAATGGTCTTTTCGCCTCTGGCGATCTTCTCGCACCACTTCGGGCGAATGCATATCATCACGGCCTTGCTCATTTCTTCGCCTCCAACGCTTTTTCCGCATCCTCGCGGGTGAGGAATACGGTCTTGCCGATATGGTTGATCTCGTAATCCCTCGTCCCGTTGATTTTGCGGGTATCGAAAAGCAAATTCACATATAACCCGTGGGAATACATCTTCATGCCATTGACGTAGGCATCTAATGGTTTTTTTAGCAATTTACCCGTCCACGGATTTCTTGTTACCCATACCGTATCGCCAACCTTGCGCGGCGACACCATCAGCCGACCGTCCTTGTCGGCCTCGGCCATCTCGCGCAGGCGGGCAATCGGCAAGCCGTTAAATTCCTTGATCTCCGAAATTGCCTTGCCCAACATGGACAGTTTGAGTGCCTCTACGCTTTTTGGGGACAGTCCCGTGTCCTCGTAGGCGGCGAGGCGCAGAAACCGCTCTACTGGTATACTCCGCTGATACCCATTTGCAAGGCGGCGCTCGTACCCTTCTCGTTGTGCGTCAGCTTCGCGCTTATTTGTCAGTCGTTCCATCACGTTTCCCTCCATCTGCACCCGTCACAGGCGCCCTCGTGTGCCTGTTTGTACTTCCCGCAGTATTGGCACAGCTCGTTTTTCATGGCGTGCAGTTCGCTTTGTTCCTCCTCCACCGCCACGGCCTTGGCAAACTGCGCCAGTCCCTCGCTCATCTTCTCAATCTGCGCGTCCCGCCGCAGTACGGTATCCCGCAGGGCGGTGTTTGCCTGCAACAGTGCATCGATGTGCCGCTGCTGGTTCTCGATCAGGTCAGCGGCGGCGGTATTTTTCTTCTGACTGCAATACTCATCGAGGCTGCTTGTGCCAAAAAACGCGCAATTCCCCTTGCAATTTGCTTCCGAGATTGCACAGCACCGCAGCGCGGTCACGATCTCATCTCTTGTCATGTCATTCCTCCCCTACAAGTTTCATAAAACATCCCCAAAATGTCTGTGATTTCTTCCCGCTATGATGCCCGAAAAGCGGACGTTCTCCGATTGCTGCCCACACATCTGCGGCTGGTATCTGAGTTTCAGCCCATTTGAAAATCAGTACGCCGTCAGGCTTCAATACGCGCATACATTCTCGAAATCCGTCATGCAGCATTTCGCGCCAGTTCTCGCCGAGCTGTCCGTACTTCTTCCGCATCCACGCATTTTCTCCAACGCGGCGCAGGTGCGGCGGATCAAAAACGACAAGAGAAAATGTGTTGTCCAAAAACGGAAGATCCGTAAAATCACACTGTATGTCTGGATGCACGACGCAGGTTCGTTCTGAATCGCGGTTTGTGCTCTTCCAAATACCCGTATATTCCTCGTCCCGCGCATCGCAGTAGATTGCGGCAGGATGGCTTTTGTTAAACCATATCGTCCGAGATCCGCAGGTGACATCAAGAATTTTCTTTGTCATGTCATTCCTCCTCTGGAAAATGTTTCTTTGTCACCGCGATAGGAAACGGCTCGATCTCGCTTGCCCACCGCGCCGTACCTCTGCCGTGTATGCGCTCCCAGATCAGCGGGAACCCCGCGATGCCATCAAACAAACTCCCCAGCGTTGCGTCCTCCGGCAGATACCGCGCCATGCGCCGCAGCATCCAGTCCCAGAAGGGAAGGGCGATGGAGTTGCCCAGCGCCTTGTACCGTGGGCTGTCCGCGTCCTTGTGCTTCTTTCCCTTTTCGTCCGTCCACTCGCCGATGTCCGTCCAGTGATCGGGGAATCCTTGCAGCCGTTCGCATTCCATCGGCGTCAGGCGGCGCACCACCATGTTCTGCACCGGGTATGTCTCTGCGTCCTCCCGATAAGCGCAGTTTGCCTTTGCCCGCAGCGTGTGCGCCACATCCGGGGATGCCCCGCACACCAACATATCGTTGTATGCGTCCTGCCCGTTGTAGCTCCCTGCATGAGCGCCGGGGGAAAGCGTTCCTGTCACATCTTGGTATGTCAGCGGCACTTGGTTTCCGCCTGTTCCCATTCGTGCCTGCAAGCTGGGTGCCTGCTCCCCGCACTCGCGGATGACGTCACAAGCGTGTGTCATGTCCAGCGCCATCACTGCGGGCTTATTCCCGCCGCACTCCGCGTTCAGCGTGGGGGATGTTTCTTCCTCGTATCCGATGCTGTGCGCCTTTTCGCTGTTGCCCAGCTTAAACCCGACGCACAATACGCTGTCCCGTGCCATGCCGCCGTTCTCGTTGGCATGCAGGCTGTGCCATGCGCCATCCTGATCGTACACTCTTGCGCTCTGTGCATCCCAAGGATTCATGCACATTACCCCGTGGCGGTCGCCGGCGGTCAGCGTGGGGGATGGGTCGCCCTCTTTGCCGATGCCAAGACCGTTGCCGCTGCCATCGTGGTTGCGGCTCTCTCCGCCGCCCTGCCATCTGGTGGCTTTGTCGTTGATGGGGATAGCCGTTGCAAATACGCCATGCGAATGTGCGGCAGAAATGGTGTTCGCCGGGTCACCCGGTTCTCCTACGCCAAATCCTGTTCCGCGCCCTAACGCTTTGCAGCGCGTAGCCACCATCAGGTTAATAGGCGTGGGCGTAAAAATCGTCTGGTCGTTGCCGGTTCCAAGCGTTCCGCTTTTCTCCGTCTGCACTAACGCGCCTTTTCCTCCTCCGTCACAGCCCCCTGATGCGGACTGCATAAGAAGCACCTGCTTCAGCCGCTCCGGCAGGTCTTTCCCCCGCCGCTCCGCTCTCCGTAATATCCCCAGACACGCTTTCGCTGTCAAATTGTATTTGGGCAGCGGATTCACCTCCAAAATCTGCGACAACCGAGATTCTTCGGCGACGCTGTGGGGTCCCCAGACGGATAACATTTCCTGTACGGCTGTCTCGGATGGTTTTTCCCCAGTCTTTAGCGTCGTGAGTTCGCCAAGCGATAGACCACCCATCACCGTCAATGGCTCCTGCCCTTGTCCATTTCCACTTTTTCGGCAGTCCAGATAGAGAAAATCCTGGTTCTGCGATACGCGCAATTTCTTCCAGCACGGCGTGGAAGTCTTTTCCTCTGTTGCTGCTGAATGCTCCGACCACGTTTTCCCACACGAGATACCGAGGTCGGACCATGTCACCTGTCCGTCCATTCCTTTTGTCCGCCTCCCTCATTTCTTTTACGATGCGCACCTGCTCCATAAACAGGCCGCTTCGCGCTCCCGCCAAACCGGCGCGTTTCCCGGCGATGGAAAGGTCCTGACAGGGACTTCCGCCCGTCACCACCCACACCGGGTTGATCTCCGCGCCGTTGATATTGGTAATATCTCCCAAGTGCTTTATGGCGCGTCACCTCCTAATCTCCAAACACAACGCCGCACTCATCCTTCAGCACGTCCTTGATGTGCTTCCGCTTGATGCGGCCTTCGTTGATCTCCTGCGTGATCTTTTCCAAACACTCGTACAGGTACGCGATGCTGTGCGTGTCGCGGCTGTCCGGTGTCTCCTCCTGAACGTGCCAGCCGCACTTGTCGATCAGCGCCATCGCCACCATGTCCATGCACTCCTGCGTACCTCTGCGCTTGCCGTCCATAAAGATACGGTCGTCCCGGCTCAAATGCTGCTTGCCCATCACTCGCCCTCCTCCAGACGCACCACCTCGTAGCAGCCGTAGCTGCCACCGTGCCGGAACGCCTTACAAATCGCCGCACGGACATTCTGATATTTCCGCCCAGACAACTGCGCCAACTCCGCCGTGGTCGTACCCCACCAGCGGGGCAGGCGGTACTTATCACGGGTGACGATCATGTATACCGTGGCCATGCTCACACCTCCCGGATGGCAAATCCGTACCGATTGCGGAACAGCTTTGCTTTCATGGCATACTCCCGCGTCCGCACACCCTTCACGTCCTCCACCACCGGAAGCCAGTACCGCTGGCCGTAGCTGTCAGGAGCCGTTCTGCGCTCGTACACGAAGTCCGCGATGTAGTCGATACTTTTCACTCGGTCGCCCTCAAACGTCGTGTACGCCTCTTGCAAGCAGTACCGCACCTGCAATTTCAGCCCCCGTATCTCTCCGGCCTTTTGCAGCAGCATCAGCGCGTCGTATCGCTCCGCCTCCTTCTTGCTATCGAAAGTCAGCTTGCCGCGCCGCGTCTTCTGTGCCTTGTACTTGCTTGGTTTGCGCATCTTCTCCATGACCTGCTTCTGTGCCGCAGGCCCCAGCCGCATCAGATCCTCACTGTTCATCCAACAACCCTCTTTTCTCCAGTCCGCGCCTGCTCATGGTGTAGCGCTTGATCGTCGTCATTTTCTGCTCTTTTCCGCAGCGCTGGCACACGCCCTGCGCCCAGCCGTGGAACGCTGGCTCGATGATGTAATCCGCCGCCATCTCCTGCAAACAGGCCACGCACAGCCGCGCTCTGGCCACGCGCCAGATGCCTTTATCCATCCAGCGCCTCCTTGGCCTCCTGCCACGTCATCCCGTGTTCCCGTGCATAACGGGAGATGCGTCCCAGCTTTCGCTCCTTGTGGACGTAGTCCCGCATCCAAGCAAAACGCTCCATCGTGTCCTGTGCCTGTTCTTCCTGCGCCTGCTCCTCCTGCGGTGCAATGCCCATCGTGATATCCGCCACATCGGGGAAAAATTTATTGCGTCTGGCATAGGCGACGGCGGCGGCTCTTACGTCCGCGTAGCTGTAAGGCTCTAAGGCGATCTCCCACGCCAGCTTCATTTTTGTCGTGACCTGCTTGTTCGGCCAGAACTGGGAAAACAGGGTAAAAAGCTTCTCAACCTCGCATTTGTCCATTTCTTCCTCCTCCAGTAGTACATACTCCCGCCGCCGTAATATATAACATTCGTTCTCTTACTCTCCCTCTCTCTCTTACTCTCTCTCTTTCTCCCCCTCTTTCTCCTTGTGCGTTTGTTGTGCGTTTGTTCCACTTTTGTTATCCGTTTGATTCTGATTTGTTCTGGCGGTTGGCGGCTTTATTTCTGCCGCTGTCCAGTGTGGGGCGAATCAAATTAAACGCGACACTGGCGGCGGGGGAGAGACTGCTGGACGGCTCTGTTTCGTTCAGCGCATAGTCGCAGATCGCCAGCAGAATCTCCGCCTGCTGCTTTTTGGGGAGAGGCTGTATCGCATCCCAGTAGGAGCTGTAAAACGTGAATTGTTTGCGTTTCACACCGCCTCACTCCTTCTTCATCGCCCCGATGACGTAAACGCCGCGCTCCTTGTCCAGCGCCACCTGCACGGTGTAGTCTGTCAGCGCCTTCGTCACCAGCTCCGCAGGGATCTCCAGATGGTAGCCCCACAGTGTGTCGCAGTCCTCACGCTTCTCGCCAAACTGTACGGCACAGGCGGCGTAGTGCGCATCCACACCGCGCTTGAACGCCTCGATCACGCTCTCCGCGTCCTCGATGTGCTGCCGCTGGCGCTGTACGATGTTTTCCAGGTGCCGATTCTGCCGCCGCAGACCCTTGATCTCATCCTGCATCTTTCCCATTCTTTTCTTCCTTTCTCTCGTACTCGTCCGTCAGATGCCGTGCGATGGTGCAATGCTCCCACGCACCGGCACAAAATTGATTCATGAAGCGGGATGCCGCGCCGCCCGTCTCGAAACTGACGCGGCTTCCGCCCTCGCAGCAGACCCGCCGTTTCTCGCTGCTGGTGAAGTAGGGGCAGGTGTACCGCTTGTGCCAGTAATCCATGCCGCTTACCCCTCCCATCAGAACGGCAGATCGCCGTCGTCCTCGATCTCGGTAAAGCCGGTGGGTCGCGCCGCGCCGCTGTCCGCGTCCTTCTTGGCATCGCCAAAGTAGATGTTGTCCGCCAGCACCTCGGCGTTCCGGCGCTTGTTGCCGTCCTTGTCCGTCCAGTCCCGCAGCTGCAAGCGCCCCTCCACCACGGCCATACGGCCCTTGGAGAAATACTTGGATACAAACTCGGCGGTGTTGCGCCACGCCACCACGTCAATAAAATCCGTGTCCTTGGTGCCGTCCGCATTCTTAAAGTCGCGGTCTACCGCCAGCGTGAAGCTGGTGACGGCGGTGCCGTTCTGCGTCCTGCGCAGCTCCGGGTCACGGGTCAATCGGCCCATGATGAAAATCTTGTTCAGCATTTCATATCTCCTCTCATAAATAACTTTTTCCGAACTCGCGGCGGAAGTCCTCCTCCGTCCAGCCCTGCTCCTCCATTGCCTTGAGCTGCCCGTACCGCCTCAGACGCCGCATCTGGTCGCCGTTCTTGTGTACCGCGCCGCGCCCGTTCCGGTGACAGCGGTTGCCGCACAGATACACCACAAGGCCGTACTTCTCGCTCTTCTTCCGATTCGTACCACCCAGAATGTGGTGCCTCTCCAGCGGGTCACTTGGGTCGTTCCGCCCGCACAAAAAGCATCGCTTGTCGTTCATACGTTCACCTCTCCCCACCGGCTCACAAGGGCATCCAGCTCTCGCGGCGTCATGGTTTCAATGCCGACATCCCGGCAGTCCTGCACGATGGCGTCTATCAGCCGCGCCATCTGCTCCGTGTCGTATACGGAGCTGCCGTACCAGACGGTCACGTTTACGCAGCCCTTGATTTTGCTGGGGCCGGTATCGGTCATCCAGCCGATACCGTTCCGTTCCCAGCTCCGGCAGAACGCCTCCGCCGCCTTTTCCCGCAGGCACAGCACCTCGCTCACGCCGCCGATGCTCTGTATCTCCTGCCGGTATACCCTCTCTCTCGCAACGCCGTAGTGCGCCGCCAGCTTGTCCAGCAGCACCCACGCATACCCGTTGGCATCCAGGCTCCGCCCTTTGCCCTTGATGGTGGCGGTGTACTCCTTGCCCGGCTTCAGCGCATCACAGACCTCCATCGCCGCCTCCGGCGACTTCACACGCAGGCAGAGCCACGCACCCTCGCTGTCCTGCGACCAACGCGCCGCGTTAACCGTTACCTGCCGCATGGTTGTTCTCCGCTCTCATGCAGCCCCAGCAGAGCCGCTTGCCGTACTTCTTTACCGCGTTCTCTACGATCTCGTCGGTGGGATACACACGATCCCCGCACTTTATCGCCTTGATGGGCAGTCCGCAGCACTCACACAGCACCGCCGCCTCCTGCTTGTTCTCCGGCTTGTCATACTTGCTCTTGTCCGCGTCCCAGTACACGTCCGCGCCAAATCCAAGCGCCTTACAAGCCACAGAAATAGCGTCTGTCAGCGCCATCTTGAAGCACTCGTCGGAGGTATAAAGCCCGTTCTTCTCCTTCGCCACAAACGCACTGCCGCCCGTGCCGGGAATCGCGTCAGACCACACGCCGTCGGCCTTTACAAACAGGTCAATGTCCAGAAATGCGGCTACTTCGCCGTTCGCGCCCTGCTCAAGCCGCTTGTCAGTGATAACGTATTTCCATCCAAAGCCGCAGGGACCGAACTTCTCTGTCAGCGCCTTAATGCGCCACATGGGGTTGATGTCGGTCTTGCCTTTCAAGCGGCCCGCCTCGATGCGCCTTTTTGCGCTGTCCGGCACACTGCGGACTTCGTTGTAGATCGTCAGGTTATCCATCACTTCACCCCCATGTTCGACCGCGCACACAGCTCCGCACCGGTCACGGACATGCCGGACTTGAGCAGCGGCTCAATGTCCGTCTTACTCACCGTCGGCTGGGCATAGGTGATCTTGCCATCGTAGCCGTTGTCCATGCACCACTGCACCACCGCGTCCATGTCGGTGATCTCCACCGCCGTGCTCTTGCGGTATGTAACGGCACACTTGGCCGTCTGAAATGCCGCGCCGCCCAGCGCCCTTTCTGCGTAGTCCAGCAGCTTCTCCCGCTTGCGTTCCAGCTTTTTGCGCCGCTCGGCAAGCTCCTTCTCCTCCTCGCGGATGGCCTTTGTCTCCGCCGCCAGATTCTTTGTCCAGCAGAGTACGCCCTCGATCTTGGCGTCCCGCGCCATTTGCAGCGCCTCAAACGCATCAAAATCCAGCACCTCGCCGGTCTCCTGATCGATCAGGTTCTCCAGTTCCTGGTCGATGTGATACAAACTCATGCTCATTTCTGTTCCTCCCATGCGTCCACCGTCTCAATGCAAAACTCGCATCCAACGATGACGCCGTCCTTGTTCTTGTAGTAGGTGTCCGTCTCCTCCCCGCACACGGGGCAGACGGGCATATCGTAGTCCTTCGGCTCTAAGGGACGCTCCGGTTCCCAATACTGCATCACGCTTCTCATACCGGTCGCCCTGCCGCTTTCAGCACGTCCCGCATCGGCTTTCGCGCCTTAAGGATGGACATAGCCCGCGCCGTGTCCCGCTTGTACTGTCGGTACAGGTCTCCCAGCTCCTCTGTCTGGTAGTAGCCCTCGCCGTCGTTGCAGATCATCACGCCCTGCCGCTTGGCTTCGCTGACGGCCTTGCGCATCATCCGGTCGGAGGTCTGCATCGCCGCCGCCAGCTCCGCACGGCTGATGGCGTTTCGCCGCCCGTGGGGGATCAGCGCCGCAATGCGCTCCGTCTCCGCCGTCCGCTGGGGGATGTCGGCCTTGTCCTCGTCGCCGTACAGATATGCCCGACTGGTACGCAGTGCCGCCTCCAGCGCCGTCAGCACCTCCTCCGTGGGCAGACACACGCCGTTTTCAAACCGGCTCACCATGCAGGTGTCGATACGGGGATCCACCAGCTTCAGCACCCCGCTGACCGCCTCCTGCGTTAGCCCCAGCTCCAGCCGCCGTTCCTTCAATCGGTTCATTACTGCACCTCCACCCATTCCCCGTTCTTAACGGTGTACCACACGCCGGGTTTCAGCGTTTCACCATCCACAATGGCGGACAGAATGGCAGCGATATCTCCGTTCGTCTTTCGCTCTACGCAGACAACGGCGTTTCCAATCTCTCCCATTACGCGGCCATAAAAGCCAGCAGCCATAGCCACACAGCCGTTGCCGGTGGCGGATGCTGCGCCACTCCAGCCGGTGGCGGATGCTGCGCCCCTCTCGCCGGTGGCGGATGCTGCGCCCCTCCAGCCGGTGGCGGATGCTGCGCCACTCTCGCCGGTGGCGGATGCTGCGCCCCTCCAGCCGGTGGCGTGGTTTTCCTTTTCGCTGTTTGCCTTTTTGATGGCATTGTCAAAATCACACTGCGCTTTAACGTACTCCACCTGCGCCTTTACCAACCCCGGAATACCGATCTCTGCGCTCAATGTCAGTTTCTTGCCGACGCGCTTCGTGTCGTCACTGTGCATCTCGTCGCTGACATCCTCCAGCTCCGCCTCGAAATACCGGGAGCCATCGCCGGGCGCGTAGTAGCCCAGCACATCCAACGGCATCTCGCAGGCGTGAAGACCTCTTTCACAGAGTTTAGCGTCTCCATCCACTTCTGCCGTTTTACCAATCTCATATTGGAACCCACGGCATTTCATATCCTTATCAGTTGCCTTGTAAACCTTCATTTCCGTCCTCCCTTCGCGCCCTGTTGGATGCGCTTGTATGCTTTGCGCATCACGCGCCCCTTGTACTCCTTAAACTCGTTGTTCTTGACCCGCTCCGCGTAAGAGATGGCTTTCTCCGCCTCGTGCTGCTCCCAAACGGGACAGCCGGTGCGGCATCCTACCTGCCTGTTGGGGCATTCAATGGGGCAGTTGGTCATTCCCATCTCACCAGCACCCTTTGTACTCCGGCGCGGTGCGCCTCCTCGTGGGTCATCAGCACGTCCACCACAAATCCCTTCACGCCGGTATCGGCGGCGATGTACGTTTTCCCGCCGATAGTCACGGTTCTGCCCAGCGGGATAATGTCCGGGTCTACTGCCACCGCATCTCCGATGTTCACCCACCGTCCGGAGGCCGTCAGCACCTGCCCCGCCTCGTTGCGGTTGATGTCCGAATAAGGTGTGCAGCACGCGCAGTAGCCGGTGATGTCGCAGACCAGCAGATTCTCCGGAGGCTTTGCGGCGGACAGCACCGCCGACTGCACCACAGCGGACAGGGGAGGGGGTGCGTCCTCCGGCTCCTGCGCCTCCGGCAGCGTCAGCGCCCAGAGGAGGATACCGACAATAGCCAGCCCAAGCAGGATATTGAGGATCCAAAGCCGCCTGTTCCAACGCCGCTCCCAGCAGCGCCGGGAATACTCCCGCGCCCGCCTGTTCCGCTCTCTCATCGTCCCAGCGCCTCCACGCCCTTGACGATGGCCCAGCTCAGCCACGCCGCGCCGATAAACGCCAGCGCCCATGCAAACGCGCTCATTCCTCCACCGTCCTTTCCGCGATCCATGCGTCCAGCTGCTTCTTGAAGATCTGGAACACAGGACTTCGCTCCATCTCGATCACGATCCCAAAGGGATACACCCCCTGCTTGATGCCCTGCCGCAGTGTATCCGGCGATATGCTCAACCCGCGATCTCGCAGGTACTGTGCCGCGTCCTGCACCGTCAGCGCAGCGATCCTGCTCATTTCTTTCTCCTCTCGATGATGGCATCCAGCGCATTTTCCATGCGCTTCTGGATGTCCTTCGGCTTCTTCACGCCGTTCAGGATCTGGCACACATACGCCTTTCCGATCCCCAGCTCCGCGCCCAGCTCGGCGTAGGTAATGCGGTTGTTGTGCATCCTCCCGATCAGTCGTCCCGTCCATGCTTCCGGCATTTCTTATCTCCTTTCAAATTTATAGTTGCAAAAGTTTACTTTTCGTGATACCATAAAGTTGCCACACATCATGCATCACGACTGGCAGTGCCATCTGCGCTGCCTCATTAGTTCTGCGCCCCGCTGCCAACGGGCCGTCTCACCACCGCCCTTCATTGTTGCGTTTGTTACCTAACACGATGCCATTATATAGCTAACATTCGCAACAGTCAACACGAAATGTTGCGTTTGTACACTTTTGTATCCTTGCACAACAAGGAGGTATAAATTTTGTTTTATTTGACGTTTATTGAGCTATGCTCAAAAATAAAAAAGTCCCCATCCGCAGTCGCAGAGGAGATGGGATTCAAAAGATCAGTTATCACGCGCTGGAGAAACGGGACAGTCCCCCGCGATGCCAACTTGCAGCGCATCGCTGACTATTTTGGTGTTCCGGTCGAAACCCTGACCGCAGGGCAAAAAGAAACCGCGCCCACCGTTACCGATGAGCGCGATCTTGAGATGCTGTCTTTGCTGTCCCGCCTTACGCCGGAGCAGAAGGAAATGCTTCTCCTCCAGATAAAAGGGCTTTTGCCGCCGCAAGAATAATGTCCTTCTCCGTTTCTCCAAGCTGTACAAACAGCTCCATTAGTTTTTTGTCCATTTTCTCTCCCTTTCTTTCGTCAAATCGCATAGTTTTTTGCTCCGCGTTTGGCTATATATCCAAATTCATTTTCTTAACTTGTTTACATTCCGTGCAGTTTGTATAATATTGTCTGGAGGGGGTGAAAAGAATGCTATTTTTGATACTTTCAATCGTATTACCATTTTTTGCACTTGGAGTTATACCGTGGATTATAGCTGCGGTCGTCAAAAAGCCGACTTCCGGTTCATGGTATAAAAAACTTTGTATCGTTTTTGCCGTGTATTCCGCGCTTGGTACATACACATCCTCGATTAACGCCAACCAGCAAATCGATACCGTAATTCTAATTGTATTTTCCATTACATGGGGTATCGCTGAATACTGGCTATTAAAAACGATTGGTTTTTCCATATTGAAAAAAAGAGGAAAACTTGAGCAATCAGAGATGAAAAAATGAAACTTACCGACCAAAGCGCCCCCGCCGCCTCCGCAACGGCGACGGGGGCTTACAGCAGACACACCAACCATCACGCGCACCTGCTGCGGTTTCACCGTAACAAAACCGCATTAGGCAGGTCAACGCCGGAACAAGGCAGACCGACCCGTTGCGCCAAACCGAAACGGGGCAGGCCGCGCCCAGTTGAGGGAGGAATGAATACAAATGGAAGAATCTTTACAGGAGCTTTGCAGAGAAGCCAAATACCGAGAAAAGATGACGGCGCAGGACATATCCGACAATTCCGACGTTCCGCTGTCCAGCGTCAACAACTTTTTTTCATCGTCGTCCAAAATGCCGTCTATCTACACCGCTGGCCCCATCTGCCGCGTCCTCGGTGTGTCGATAGACGCTTTTTTTCATATTCAGCCAACACCCGATCCGTCCATAGAAGCACAACTTGCCCACGAACAGGAGATGAACCGGCTCCGCGTCAGAGCCATACGTCACAAGAATTATCTGATCCTCGGCCTGATGATCCTGCTTGCCATCGCCCTGGCATACGGCATTACCATTGATATGCTAAACCCCAATATTGGACTGTTCCAGAAATAAAACATCTGTTCTATTTGTTTGCTACCATTGTATATGACAAGTTTCTTGTTTTCAATCGGCAAGATTTACAAGATTCTTGTTTCTTCTTTGTGAGGTGTCCCTATGTCTACTTGTATTAAATGCGGCGTCCAACTGGTACCGGATGCCGTTTATTGCCATATCTGCGGGAAAAAGCAGGTCACGGCCTCCCGCAAGGCGCTGAAACGCCCCAACGGGGCCGGCACGGTGTATAAGATGGGCGGGCGGCGGTCGCGGCCTTGGGTCGCCGCAAAAGACGGCGTGTATATCGGGTACTACGAGCGGAAGACGGACGCGCTTGCCGCGCTGGATCGGCTGGCAGGCCGTCCGCTGGAGGAAAAATTCAATATGACCTTTTCCGAGGTGTTCACCGAATGGAAAGCCGAACACTATCGGGAGATAGGGGAGAAGGGCGTGGAATCCTACGACAGAGCCTACGCTGTATGTGCGCCGCTGCACAACAAGAAATTCCGCGACCTGCGCACAAAGGACTTTCAAGCCATCATCGACAGCAACATGGCAAAATCCAACTCCACGTTGTCCAAATACAAGCAGCTCATGACCCAGATGGCCCGCTGGGCCGTCCGTGAGGAGATCGCCACAACCGACTTTGCCAAATACGTCAAGCTGCCCCAGCAGGTAAAAAAAGAAAAAGCCATCTTTACAGATGACGAAATCGCGCTATTAGAAAAAGACGGCTCCGACGCCGCCAAGATCGCCCTTATGATGATTTACACCGGTATGCGCATTGGTGAATTGTTCTCCCTGCCGCTGAAAGACTACCATGAATCGTATGTGATCGGCGGCGAAAAGACAAAGGCCGGCAAAGACCGCGTCATTCCCATCCGACCGGAGGGCAGGAAGTATTTTGCATACTTCGCCTCCCGCGCCGCCGGCGACCTGCTTCTGTCCGGCTACGACGGGCAGCGCATCCCCGCCAATTACCGCAAGCGTGACTTCTATCCGTTGCTGGAAAAGCTCGGTATCCCAAAGCACACGCCCCACGCCACGCGCCACACCTTCGCAACATGGGCGAGAAATGCAGGCATCCAGCAGGAGATTTTGCAGAAGATCATCGGTCACGCAAGCTTCTCCACCACGGCGGATATTTACATCCATGCAGACGCGGAAAAGCTCATCTCCGCCGTTGAATCTGCAAGTAATTTGTAAGTAACCGAAAAAACCTAAAACCGCTTTATACGGATTTTGGTTATTGTTTTCCGTGAAACATTATTAAAACACCACGAAAACCGCGCAGAAACGTTGTAAAATTCCGTTGTCCATATTTCACACGCAGGAGGTCACTGGTTCGAGTCCAGCAGTCTCCACCAAAAAGCTCCTGATTTCTTGCGAAATCAGGAACTTTTTCTGTTTATGATCTCAAAAGTGACGCGGTATTTTCGCGTTTTTTGCTTGACCCAAACGCTGACCCAAAAGCCGAAATGACGGGAGAGGAACGGATAGCATCATCCGTCCCTCTCCCCACTATTTTTGTGTTTACATCGCCTGACTGATGATGTTCCCGATGGCGTCAGCGGCGTCACGCTTCATCTCCGCCGTAGCGTGGGTGTAAGTGCTGAGCGTGAAGCCCGCGTCATAGTGTCCCAGTGCGCCGGACAGCGTCTTGACGTCCACGCCGTACTTGAGGGACAGCGTGGCGAAGGTGTGTCTGAGGTCGTGAAACCTGATGTGCTCCGCGCCGATGGCCTTCAGTATCTTCTCATGGGTGTGGCGGAAGGAATCCGGGTCGAACATGGTGCCGGTCTTGGACGACACGAATAGGTAGGGACTGTGTGGGTGCTTTGCGTGCTCCTCCTCCAGCAGCTCCACCGCCCGCTGCGGGATGGCCAGCTTGCGGATGGAGTTGGGCGTCTTGGGCTGGCTGACCACCAGCTCGCCGTTGATACGGTTCACCTGCTTGCTGACAGAGATGGTCATGTTCTCCACATCCAAGTCCGTCCACAGCAGGGCCAGCAACTCACCACGCCGCAGGCCGGTGGTCAGTTCCAGATAGAAGGCTGCCAATAGTCCGCGCCGCTCCGCTTCGGCCAGGTACGGGCCGATCTTATCCTCCGGCAGTATCTTCATCTCGCGCTTTTCCAGCTTCGGCAGGCGGCAGCCCTTGGCGGGATTGGCGAGGAGCA
>ENA-OPEC01000310-OPEC01000310.1-human-gut-metagenome-genome-assembly--contig:-NODE-310-length-43499-cov-84.205345_pt1 | contig 43499 bp, 61 predicted proteins | sample MGYA00241622_ERZ501507 | MGnify/ENA primary metagenome ERZ501507 (study PRJEB25962, sample SAMEA2042582) | human gut metagenome | biome: human gut; feature: human-associated habitat; material: faeces... | reverse complement strand
GTTTTTCGGAAACCAAGGGAAACCAAAAAAACCAAAGCGGTTTTTCGGAAACCAAAAAAAGCCAAGGACAAGGACAAGGACAAGGACAAGGACAAGGACAAGGACAAGGACAAGGACATATACCCCCTAAATCCCCCTCTACGGGGGACGCATTCGAGCGTTTTTGGTCAGTTTACCCGCGAAAAATCGGGAAACAGTCTGCTAAGAGAGCTTTTGAGCGGGTCAAAGTCCCACTCGAAACACTTGTGACCGCGGTGGAGCGGCAGAAGTGCAGCGACCAATGGACGCAGAACAACGGGCAGTTTATTCCACACCCCGCTACATGGCTGAATCAAGGCCGGTGGGACGATGAGCTGCCCGAGAGCGGCAGAGGGTATCACTACGACTACGGCAACACGGAGGGAAGCCTATGAACGTTGACGCATTGATCGACAGCATCGCGAAAAAGGCCGAGCCTGTGCGCGATCTGGTCGACTACGAGAAAGACGGGCTGCTGTACTGCGGCCATTGCAACACGCCGAAGCAGTGCCGGATCCCAATCGGCGGGGGCGTCCGCCTTGTCGGGTGTCAGTGTGCTTGCGCGGCGCGAGAATACGAGGCCGAAAAAAAAGCACGCGCTGACCGTGAGAAGCGGTTGCGCATCGAATCGCTGCGTGCTGACGGGATCCGCGACAAGAGCCTGACGGCGTGCCGGTTCGACACGGCAACGATGAGCGAGGAAATCGTCAAGTGCAAGCGCTACGCCGACGCATGGGACGATATGCGATGCGAGAATAACGGACTCCTGCTGTGGGGCAACACCGGCAACGGGAAGACCTTCGCGGCAGCGTGTATCGCCAACGAGCTGATTGATCGCGGCATTCCAGCGATGATTACGAGCTTCCCGCGAATCCTCAACGCAGGGTATGACAAGCAGGAAATCATCGAGCAGGTGCATTACTATCCGCTGATGGTGATCGACGATCTCGGCGCGGAACGCAGCAGCGAGTACGCGATGGAGACAGTCTACACGGTCATCGATGAGCGCTACAAGGCCAAAAAGCCGCTGATCGTCACCACAAACCTGACGCTTGACGAGCTGTGCAGGCCGAAAGACATGACCTATCAGCGCATCTATGACCGCATTCTCGAGATGTGCACGCCACTGGTGTTCAAGGGCGGCAGCCTGAGACGAGACAAGGCGAATCAGCGCATGCGGCACGTCAAATCGGTGCTGGCAGGCGGTGCGCCGTGAGCGGGTATCGCGGGGGCATTTTCAAGTGCCCGTTTTACTCGCGGGACTACCGCGACTATCTCAACTGCGAAGGCGCCCAAGTCAAACTGCCGAAAGAAGAACTGGACGAATACACGCGGCGCTACTGCGCCAACGAAGAATGGCGGCGCTGCCCGATTGCCCGGGCGCTGCTGCTGCACTACGAAAGGGGAGCAAAACCATGAGCACGAGAAACAGAGACAAGATCAAGCAGCTCGAACACGAGCTTGGCCGCTACGAAAAGCGCTGCGGCGACCTGATGAAGCTGAACGCGCAGCTTTCCAAGCGCGCCAGCGGCGTTGCCGAGATCAGCATTGCAACCGACGCGCTGCTTGCGCAGGTGGCGATGGCCTACGGCGAGGACGCAGTAGACCCCGACACGGGGGCGGTCATCGGCAAACGCCTGACGCTGCCGAAGTTCGACGCGCGGGAGACCTACCGCAAGCACGAAGTGCATGCACGCAGCGACGGCGAAAACTACATCATCGGCGTCGGTTTGCGTGACGATCCTGCGGACGGCAAGCGGGAAGCTACCGGGAATGCCCCTGAGAGAGCGCAGGAGCGCTCGGAATACGAAAAACGTGAAATGACACCCTCGGAGGATAAAAACGCGCAGAGCGCGTCTCAGGGCGATTTATGGGAGGTCGACGATGGCGCTGACATCAGCTGACCTTGCACGGCTGGGCCCTGCGGCGCAGAAGCAGGTGCTTGACAAACTGGCAGGCGCGCAGAAGCCGAAGAAAAGCAAGTACGGCAACCGCAAGGTCGTGCGCGACGGCATCAAGTTTGATTCCGAGCGCGAGGCGGCGAGATTCGGCGAGCTGAAAGTGTTGCGAGCGATGGGCAAGATTCGCGACCTGCGGCTCCAAGCCAATTTTACCCTCGTGGAAGGCTATAAGACCATCGAGGGCAAACGCATCAAGCCGATGGTCTACCGTGCGGATTTCACCTACGAGCGGGCGACCGAACCGGACTGCAACGGCGCGGTGTATTGGCTGCGCGAGGTTGAGGACGCGAAGGGTATGAAAACGAAAGATTATTTGTTGAAAAAGAAGCTGATGCAGGACAAGTACGGCATCACGATCCGTGAGGTGTGAGATGAGCTTCGAACACTGCCACAGCTGTAAGCCGCCGACGCGGTATCCTGGCTGCCAAGATCATTGCCCATACTACGCGGCGGACAAAGAAAAAAGCGACGCAAGCCGCAGGGCGAAAGAGGAAGAATACCGCGCCATTGATGATTTCCGTGTGGCGCGCAGATTCAAGCAAAAGCGGCTGCATAATCTGAAATGACGAAATGAGGGAGCGAAAAGATGTTGACAGAAAACATGAATCACGTGCCGTTTAAGACGGTCGTATATCCGCAGCTCAAGGCGGCATTGCAGGACTCCGGTATCACGCCGCCGGAGTTGAGCGAAAAGATCGGTGTCTCCCCGCTCTGCCTGTGGCGATGGACAACGGGAAAGAACGAATTCAGCATTCGCGTGATTAAAGCGCTGCTGCAAGTGACGGGGCTGACATTTGAGGAGGCGTTCGGGGAGGTGCCGACATGCTGAGAGTGCATCGGGCAAAGACCCCGTTTGAGCGCTGCGTTTATCCGGCACTCAAAGAAGCGCTGGAAAAGACAGACTTGTCGCAGATCCAGCTGGCGAAAGAGTGCGGCGTAGCGCAGTCGACCATCATTCGGTGGACGTTCGGCGACTGCGAGTGCACCGTGAAATTCCTGCTCAAGTTGGAAGAGATCACCGGGAAGCCGTTCCGGGAGATGTTCGGAGAATGCGAGGGGAGAAGATGAAGGTTTTAGTTGCCTGCGAGGAATCGCAGGAAGTCTGCAAGGCGTTCCGAGCGCTGGGGCATGAAGCATACTCGTGCGACATTCAGGAGCCGTCCGGCGGACACCCGGAATGGCATATCCTTGGCGATGCGCTCAAGGCCATCGAGGGGGGGCAAGTGACCACAATGGACGGGCAGCTGCATGACGTTGGCAAATGGGACTTGCTGATCGCGCACCCGCCGTGTACATACCTAACTGTTACCGGGAATCGCTGGTTTAACACGGGAAGATATGGCGAAAAGGCGGTCAGACGGTTGCAGTTGCGGGAAGAAGCTGCGGCGTTTTTCCTGGCCTTTGTAAATGCCAACGTTTGTAAAATCGCGGTAGAAAATCCGGTCGGATATATGTCTACACACTATCGTAAGCCTGACTGTATTATCCAGCCATATGAATTTGGGCACCACGCAAGAAAAAAGACTTGCCTATGGCTAAAAGGCTTACCAGCTTTGCGACCGACAAACATTGTAGATGCAGGAGATATTTCGCTAGGTGGATACAGTGTGGGGGCAAGTGCAAACTATGCAAAAGACGAGACTGGTAAGATTATGCGATGGAACGACCCGCGTACGGCAAAAGCAAGAAGCAAAACCTTCCCCGGCATCGCCAAAGCAATGGCGGAGCAATGGGGCGGAGGCATTAGGGAGGAATGACCATGTACATCGGCGAACCATTGAGGGCAGCAACGGCATTATGAGCGTGACCACGAAAGAGACGACTGCGCACGGGCGCGTCGTCTACATCAACGAGGCGCACCGCTACTTTACGGCGGAGGCGGATATCAACGGTAAGAGGCTCAGAGAGAGCTTTAAATTTTAGGAGGTAAAAGATGGACGCATTAAAATTTTTGAAGGAACGAAAGAGAATGTGTACCTCATGCAAGGGTTGCGACGGTTGCCCGCTTGCAGGAACCCATTGTGTCCTTAGCTACGCCACGGACGACGAAGACTACGAGAGAATCATCGCTACCGTTGAGCAGTGGTCGAAGGAGCACCCGCGCAAGACGCGGCAGAGTGTATTTTTGGAGCAATGGCCGGAGGCACATCTTGATGCGCACGGGTGTGTATGTGTGCGACCGTGTGATCTTTCTGCTACTCATAGGAATGCATACGGAAACTGTGGACGCATGGGTCGCGGCTGCGGAAATTGCCGCCGTGAGTTCTGGGGTCAGGAGGCGGAGTGATGGTTTCGGAGGAGGCGCTGAAAAAGCTGCAAGAGCAGATCGCGGCGTGGCCGATGACGCAGCGGTTCGTGGTGCAGCAGCTCATTGAGGATTATTCGAATATCAGAAAGGATTTGCTCGCATACAAGAACACGGGGCTGACGCCGGAAAGCGTGGAGGCGCTCAAGCTGTCCATGATGGGAAAGACAATCGCGGAGATTAAGGAGTTTAACGGCCTTCCGGTCGACCGCCTGCGCGAGCTGGCCGAGGCCGACAAGGACGGGCAGCTGGTGGTGCTGCCGTGCAAGGTGGGCGATACGGTAATCGACCAGACCTTTGCAGAGAATCCGAGGCTAATGAAAAATACTCGCTTAGAAATTGCTTACGAGAGTAGATGCGGGATCATTTTTCACATGGGGTACGACATATTTGCTGACCTCGTGGAGCATGGACGGATTAAGCCGGTGAGCGAGGAGGCGAAGAAGGCATTGGAGGCGAGGAAAAATGATTGAATTAAAACCTTGCCCGTTCTGCGGCGGCACAAAACTCAAGGTCGAGCGAAAGTCTCGTCTTGCCGGGTGGAATGGTCTTGATATGCGCATAGACATGCACACCTACTCTGTCCGATGCAACACTTGCCACGCGCGTGGAGGAGCTGTTGGTGGTCGCGTTATGAATGACCCGTGGACACGCTGCGCTCAGCTTCCCGACTGGGCTACGACGGACAAAACTCTGGAAGCAAAAGCAATCGAAGCATGGAACAGGAGGGCTTTCGATGAAAAGCGAAGTATGGAAAGATATTAAAGGGTTTGAGGGGTGGTATCAGGTGTCCAGTTTTGGGAATGTTCGTAGGATTGCCCCCGTAAACGGAAGTGTGCGGTGCAAAAATTTAAAACCGTGGGTGAATACGCGAGGATATAGCTATGTAACGCTAAATGTCCATTGCAAAAAGACGGTATTTCGTTTGCATAGATTGGTGGCAGAACATTTTATTGGGGACCCGTTACCAGAAGAAACCGATGTGAATCACAAAGACGGAAACAAACAAAATAACTCTGCGTCAAATCTTGAATGGTGTACAAGGAGCGAGAATATGAAACACGCAATTAGAACAGGCCTATTCTATCCAAGAATAGGCCCGAGGAAGGCAGGCTGACAATGGCTGAATACATTGAGCGGGAAGCTGTGATTGATCTAATCACATGTCGGTACGAAAATCCAGAAATCTGCACGCAGGAAATCAACAGTATCCCCGCCGCTGATGTTGTACCGGTGGTGCATGGGCGGTGGATACATAGCCGATACGAGGACTGTTCTGAACAGTTTGAGCGTGTGAAGTGCTCCCAATGCAACCACGAGGCGTATGCGATGGCGTTCTATGTCCGCGGCGGCAATTACTGTCCCAACTGCGGCGCGAAGATGGACGGAGGTGACAGCAATGAGGTTGATTGACGCTGATGAAGCATTGAGACTGTTTGGCGAAGAATACAATAAAACGAAAGAATTGATACACAACGGTGAAACTCAGCTTGATAGTCTTGCCGAGGGATTTACAGAAGCACATCACATAATCAAGTATGTTCTTCCCACTGTTGATGCTGTGGTCGTTACTCGGTGCGAGGACTGCGAGCACAAAGAGCGCGCGACGGTCAACGGGAAAGGCTTCCTCATCTGCCCAGCAAGCGGAATGGAGATCACGCCGGACGATTTTTGCAGCTACGGCGAGCCGAAGGAGGGGTAACACATGGACGTTGTTGGGCGAAAGGTTGTTAAAACGCGGGCGGCTCATGTGTGCTTCGGTTGCGGGCGCAAATTCGAGCAAGGGTCTATGATGGAGCGCAGTTGCGTTTTCGATGGGACGCCGTGGACGTGCTATCTGTGCGAGAGCTGTCAGAAAACGTCTTCTGAGTTAGGATGGCAAGACGAGTATGGATTTGGGGACTTGCGCGAACGTTCGCTTGAGATTGAGAGGGAGGCCTCATGCTGACGATCACGATTAAAGCCAACGTCCCCGCCGCTGACGCGCAGGGCATCAAGGAGCGCATCGCCATGGATATCGAGCGATACGGCGACTGCAAGGTCGCAAGCATTGTGAGCGACCGGGGACGGGAAGAACAGATGAAAATGGAAGGAGCCAAATTATGAGCATCAACGTAAAGAAGTACACCAAAGACCAGATGGCGAAGATGGTGGAGGAAGCGCAGGAGAAGTCTGCGGCGCTTGAAGCGGAAATCATCGAGCTGAAAAATTCTATTGACGAGCAGAAGAAAGAGCTCATTGAATACGCAGACTTTAGGGCAGAAGTATACCGAAAGAACGCCTACCTGAAAAACGACAATGAAGTTCTGCGTGGAAAGCTCAAGGACACCGAAACCGCGCTTGGCAGGTCGGCAAACGAAGCGTCCAGACTGGTAGGCGACTTGCAGGACGCGAGAATGCAGGTGCTTGACCTTGCGACAGAAGTAGACGTTGCGCATAATCACCCGTGGCGGAACCTGTGGACGTGGCTCAAGAGAAAGACGGGGTGCAAGGCATGATGCGCGATCCTATTGGGCCGTTAGGGGCCTATGGAGTATGCCCCGTCTGTGGAGCCCCGGACGTGGACTATGACCCGAAAACAGAGATCAGTGAGTGCAAGCACTGCGGGTTCCGCAATGAGGAAGAGGCCTGCAGGAATTACGAGAAGCGGAAAAGAAACGGCGAGGTATAACGAAAGAAAGCAGGGCGTAAGCCCTGCTTCTTTTTTCTGTGGGGGAGAGGGGAAGGGGGGACTATAGGGGGGATAGGGAAAGATGGCTGTATACGCAGAGGGGTATCTATATCGTGCGTATGTAACTATACAAAGCAGAGGCAGAGAAAAGCAGAAAATTCATGCGCCCGTGGTGAGAAGTGGGAAAGCGCGTGATACCGTCGATGGTAGGACGGCCTGCTTCCTCCCGGGCCGGGGCAAAAATGCTGTGTCAGATATAGGCCGAGGGTGGGCGGGCCTGCAGCAAAAGAATAGATAGGGAAAGGGCGTGACGGTCATGGCAAAAAATGGGCACCCTCCCAAATATGCGACGGTCGAAGAAATGCAGGCCGTCATTGACCAATATTTTGAGGATTGCAAGGGAGAGCCGATCATCGGCGATGACGGCATGCCGATCCTCGACAAATTCGGGCAGCCGTTTATCATTCACCAGCGACCGCCGACGGTGACGGGGCTGGCGCTTGCACTGGGATTTACGAGCAGACAGGCGCTGCTGAACTATCAGGCGAAGAAAGGGTTTGTTGACACGGTTACGCGCGCAAAGGCACGAATCGAGGCTTACGCAGAGGAGCGCCTCTTCGATCGGGACGGCCAGAGGGGCGCGGAATTCAGTTTGAAATACAATTTCCGCTGGGCGGCGGAAGAGAAAAAACCGGAAGAGGCGGCAGAAAATGTGTGCGGCGTTGCGGAACTTCCTGCGGTGCTGCCGCAGCCTGCGGGCGCGGGAGGTGATGACAGTGGCACGTAGCGTCGTATGGACGCCGCAGCCGAAACAGGCGCTTTTTATGTCCCGCTGGGAGGACGAAGCTCTGTACGGCGGTGCTGCAGGTTAGGCGGGGGGAAATCCGACGCCCTGGTCATCGAGGCGCTGCGGCAGGTGGACGTGCGCTATTATAAGGCGCTGATCCTGCGGAAGACCTTCCCGCAGCTCGCCGAGCTGATCGACAAGACACTCAACTATTATCCGCGCATCTATCCGGGCGCGCGATACAACGGAAGCAACCACACATGGACATTTCCGAGCGGGGCAAAGATCGTTTTTGGGTCGATGCAGTACGCAAAGGACAAGATCAAGTATCAGGGGCAGGCGTATGACTTCATCGCGTTTGACGAGCTGACGCACTTTACATGGGAGGAGTACAGCTATCTTTTCTCCCGTAACCGCCCGAACGGGCCGGGGACGCGAGTGTATATCCGCAGCACGGCAAACCCCGGAGGCATCGGGCATGGCTGGGTGAAGGAGCGCTTTATCACGGCGGCGCGACCGATGCAGACGGTACGGGAAGAGGCGACTGTGCGCTTTCCAGACGGGCACGAAGAAATCCGCATGAAAAGCAGGATCTTCGTGCCGAGCACTGTTTTTGACAACAAAATCCTGCTGCAGAACGACGAAAACTATTTGACACGCCTTGCGGCCATGCCGGAAGCAGAAAAAAACGCGCTGCTATACGGCGATTGGGATACCTTTTCCGGGCAGGTGTTCACCGAGTGGCGCAACGACAGCGACCACTATCGAGATCGCATCAACACGCATGTCATCGCGCCGTTCCAGATCCCGCGCGAGTGGCCGATCTGGTGCGCGATGGACTGGGGATATTCGCGGCCTTTTGCCATCGGCTGGTTTGCTGTTGACGGGGACAGGCGGCTCTACCACATCGGGGAGTACTACGGCTGCACGGGCACGCCGAACGAGGGCGTGAAAATGGAGCCGACGGCGGTAGCGCGGGAGATCAAGCGCATCGAGGCAGAGGACCCGAATCTCAAGGGTCGGCACATCTACCGCGTGGGCGACCCCGCCATCTGGGGAACGCAGGGGACGGAGAGCATCGGCTCACTCTTTGAGCGGGAGCGCGTTTATTTCGAGCGCGGCGACAATGCGCGCATCGACGGCAAGATGCAACTGCACCACCGGCTTGCATTTGACGAGAACGGGGTCCCGATGCTGTACGTGTTTGACACCTGCAAGAATTTTATCCGCACGGTGCCGAACCTCGTTTACGACGAAAAGCACGTTGAGGACGTGAACACCGAGCAGGAGGATCACATCTACGACATGACGCGCTATGTGTGCATGGAGAATCCCATCGCGGCGCGGAAGAACACGCCGCCGAAGCCGGTCGTATACGACCCGCTCGACATCAATAAGCAGAGCTACGACAGATATGCGTGGTTCCAACACACCTAAAAGGGGGAAGGATATGGCAAACATGAGGAGATACCCGCAGACGCAGCAGCAGGCGGACGCGGCGGGCACAGCGGCAATGCTTGGGGCGAAGGGCGGCGCGCCGCTTGTCGGCGCATTCCGAGATAGCGATGTTACGCTTACCGGCGGCGCGGCCATCGGCAGCAAAGAGGTCGGCGAGGCGGTAGAAACGCTGCAGAAGTACCGGCGGGGCAAGAGCAACTTCGAAAACCGCATCATCAGCGAAGAACAATGGTGGAAGCTGCGGCACTGGGAGGACATTCGGCGCGGCACGCAGGACGCGGGGGAAGCGCCTGAGCCTGTGAGCGCATGGCTTTTCAACTCCATCACGAACAAGCACGCGGACGCAATGGACAACTACCCCGAGCCGGTTTGCCTGCCGCGCGAACCGAGCGACGAGGAAAGCGCAAAGACGCTCTCGGCGGTGCTGCCGGTCATCATGGAATACAACGAATTTGACAACACCTACAGCGTCGAATGGTGGGAGAAGCTCAAGCACGGCGTCGCGATCTACGGCATTTTCTGGGACAAGGAAAAGGAAAACGGCCTTGGCGACATTGCCATTGAGCGCATCGACCCGCTGAACATCTTCTGGGAACCGGGCGTTGAGGATATCCAGAAGAGCCGGAACGTGTTTACCGTGTCGCTTGTCGATGAGGATATCCTCGAGGAGGAATACCCGCAGTTCGCGGGCAAGATCGGCGGCAGCAGCGTGTCGCTTGCAAAGTATGAGTATGACGATTCCATCGACACGAGCGGGAAGATCGCCGTGGTGGACTGGTACTACCGCAAAAAGGCCGTGAATGGGCGCATGGTGTTGCATTACGTCAAGTTTATTGACGAGGAGCACATCATCTACGCAAGTGAAAACGACCCGGAATGCGCCGAGGACGGCTTTTACGCGGACGGGGCATACCCGTTTGTGTTCGACACGCTTTTCCCGGAAAAGGGCTCGCCCGCAGGCTTTGGTTATACAGCCATCGCAAAGGATCCGCAGCTGTACATCGACAAGCTGTGGGGGAATATCCTTGAAACGTCGATGATGGGCAGCAAGCGCCGGTATTTCGCGAGCGAAAGTCTGAACATCAACGAGCAGGAATTCCTCGACTGGCGCAAACCCATTATCCATGTGTCGGGCGAGATCAACGACAACCGCCTGCGCGAGGTGGTGACGCGCCCGCTCGATTCCATTTATGCAAACATCGTGCAGATGAAGATCGATGAAATGAAGGAAACGAGCGCAAACCGCGACGTTTCCAATGGCGGCACGTCCTCCGGCGCGACAGCTGCTGCGGCGATCAGCGCATTGCAGGAAGCGGGCAACAAGGCGAGCCGTGACATGATCGCCGGCGGCTACCGCGCGCAGACAAAGATCGTGCGCATGTGCATTGAGCGCATGCGGCAGTTCTACGACGCGACGAGATCCTTCCGCATTACGAATGAGATGCCCTACGAGTACGCGCAAATCGGCGTAAACGAGCTGGGCGATCAGGTGACGGGCGTGGACAGCCTCGGCAATGAGCTGTTCCGCAGGCCGGTCTTTGACATCAAGATCAAGGCGCAGAAAAAGAATCCGTTCTCCCGCGCAGAGCAGAACGAGCGAGCAAAGGAGCTGTATTCGCTCGGGTTCTTCTCCCCTGACAGAGCGCAGGAGAGCATGATCGCACTCGACATGATGGATTTTGAGGGCATCGACAAGATCAAGAGTCAGGTCAACGAGGGCGCGACGCTGTACAACGTGGTGCAGCAGCAGAGCGAGCAGCTACAAAAGGCGCTTGCGGTCATCGGGCAGCTCACGGGGCAGGATATGGGCCTTGGCGCTGCCGCTCCCGGCGCGGCGCAGGGCGGCGGCACATCGCAGCCGACGGGCAGCAGCGGCGGCATCGAGAGCAGGAACGCGGACGCGCAAGGGGCAAAGACCCCCTACATGCAGAAACTCGCCGAGCGCAGCAAGCCCAACATGGAAACCGGCAGCAGCGCTGTCATGCCCGGTATGTAAGGCATGACGCGGGCAAAAATCCAGTGCGGGGCAGGGCACTACTGCATCATCTGCGAGGGGCATTCCGCCGACACGGCCTGCTGCAACTACATCACGGGCGTGCTGTACGCTTTCGGCGGCTATGTCAAAAGCCGGGAGGCGGCGGGAAAGTGCAAGGTCGAGCGCTTCGAGATCGACGAGAAATTGCCTCAATTTGCCGTCTGCTGCTGGGGAGATGACCGCATTGAGGCGGCGTTCCTCGCGGCCTGCATCGGGCTCAAACAGCTGGAAAACACGAGGCCGGACGCGATTTCGGTGCAGGTGGAAGAAAAATAAAAAATATTTTTTCCATTCCGTGGTGAGAAGGGGAGAGTGCTTGTGCTACGCTGAGATCGAGCAGGGGCATTCTCTCCTTTCACTCGCAGCGGGGGCTGCGGCGGTTCTCTTCATCTTTCCGCCGCACTCGCGCGCTGCGGGGGCGCATTGGAGAGACCCTACTCGGCTTACACGGGGAGCCAAACGCCCGCGATTTGAACATGCAGGAGGGAATGAGATGAACCTCAACACCATGCTTTCCGTTATCCTGAGCCTCTTTGACGGCGGCGCTGCCGCTGCGGGAGCCGCTGCCGGTGCATCGGGCGGCGCAGAGGGAGCGGCAGGCGCACAGGGCGATACCACAAATGCAAGCTCTTCTCCCACCCGGAAGGGCAAATCGGGCGAATACGCCAACGTCGTTTTCGGCAAGCAGGAGACACCTGACGATACGGGGCTCTCTTCTGGCGAACCGAAGGGCGAGGGCGCGAAGATGCAGCAGCACGACGCCGGGGCTGCGAAAGACGGCGAGGGAGACCTCAAAAAGGAGTTCCTCGATCTCGTAAACGGCAAGTACAAGGACGTCTATACCGCAGAGACACAGCGCATCATCAACCGCAGATTCGGCGAGGAAAAGGCCAAGGACCAGAAGATCGCGGACGCACAGCCAATCATCGACGCGCTGATGCGCCACTACGGCGTGACGGACGGCGACATGAGCAAGTTGCGCGCCGCATTTGACGGTGACGATGCACTCGGCACGGTGCTCTACGAGCAGGAAGCTGAGAGCATGGGCGTGAGCGTGGAGCAGTACCGCCGCTATATGCAGATGCAGCAGGAAAACGAAGCCCTCAAGCAGCAGGAAGAGGCGAGACAGCGCCAGCAGAAGGCCGACGAGACCTACAACGACTGGATCCGTCAGGCAAGCGAGCTGGTGGGCACGGCGGAAACGCCGGGTGACTATCCCGAATTCGATCTGCGGCGAGAGGTGGCGGAGAATCCGCGTTTTATCGCCATGCTACGCGCGGGCGTTCCCGTGAGGGACGCTTACGAAGTGTCTCATTTGGGCGACATTCAGGCACGCAACGCGGCGAAAGCCGCTGCCGAGATGGAAAAGCGTGTGATGGACAATGTTCGCGCCAAGGGCATGAGACCCAACGAGAACGGAACCAACTCCCAGCCGGGGGTCATCGTCAAGAATGACCCAAGCAAATTCACGAAAGCCGACCGCGCAGAGATTGCAAGGCGCGTGCGGCGCGGCGAGCGCATCGTGCTGTGATGCCCGCCGAAGAATACCGACTGAACGAAGGGAGAACAACAAGCTATGAAGCTGAACGACATTTACATTCTGCCGGTCGTTCTGAACCTTTTTGAAGGTCAGACGAACGTGACCACCGACGCCGGTCTTTCCGGCGAGATGAAAACTTACTACTGCGACACCCTGATCGATAACGCAGAGCCCGAGCTGGTGCATGATCGCTTCGCGCAGAAGCGCAACATTCCCAAGGGCAAGGGCAAGGAGATCGAGTTCCGCAAGTATGACCCGCTGCCCAAGGCGCTCACGCCCATCACCGAAGGCGTGACCCCCAAGGGCCGCAAGCTGTCCATGACCACGCTGACCGCGCAGGTCGACCAGTACGGCGATTTCGTGGAGATCTCTGATATCCTTGAGCTCACCGCCATCGACAACAACCTGCAGGAGGCCACCGTGCTGCTCGGCTCTCAGGCCGGCCGCACGCTTGACACCATCACCCGCGAGGTCATCAACGGCGGCTCGAACGTCCAGTACGGCGAGGGTCAGGTGACAGGCCGTCATCTGCTCGTCGGCGGAGAGACCACGGGCAACCACTACTTCACGGTGCGTGCCGTCCGCAAGGCGGTGCGTTTCCTGAAAACCATGAACACGCCGCGCTATGAGGGCAGCTACTGGGCGATCATTCACCCGGACTGCTCCTACGACATCCAGGACGACCCCGACTGGAAGCGCCCGCACGAGTACAAGGACACCGCCAACATCTATGACGATGAGATCGGCAAGATCGCGGGCGTCCGCTTTGTGGAGACCACCGAGGCGAAGGTGTTCCATGCCGAAAACCTCACCGAGGGTGCGCGTGAGCTCAAGGTCAAGAGCGCAAGCGGTAAGACCATCACCGTCAATGAGACCATCACGGCGGACGACGCCGCGAAGCTCGCGGGCCGCATGGTTATCATCGGCAGCGAGATCCTTGAGATCGAGAGCGCCGCGGCTGCAGCTGCGGGCAGCGCGACGATCACGCTGAAAGACGCTCCCGCTACTTCCCCGGCGGCATCGACCGTCGTTTATCCCGGCGAAGCTGGCGCGAAGGGCCGCAACGTCTACTCCACGCTCATCATGGGCGCAGAGGCTTACGGCACGACCGAGCTGACCGGCGGCGGCCTTGAGCACATCGTCAAGCCGCTCGGATCTGCCGGCACTGCTGACCCGCTGAACCAGCGTGCAACCGTCGGCTGGAAGGCCACCAAGGTCGCAGAGCGTCTGGTTGAGGCGTATCTCATTCGCGTGGAGACTACTTCCACGTTCGACGAGACCCCGCTGACCTAACCACCAAGGGGGGCGGCTGCTGATGCCGCCCCCACCAATGAAACGGAGGGAAAACCGATGAGCGAAGCAAAGATCAATCCGGCTGCTGACGCCGCCCGCGCAGGCGAGGAATACGTCAGCGTCCGCCTGTTCAAGGACAACGGCAAGTACAAAGACGACCTGCTGGTGTGCGTGAACGGTGAGTCGTGCCTGATCCGACGCGGTGTGACCGTGCAGATCAAGAGAAAGTTCCTGTGGGCGATTCAGAACCAGATGAAACAGGACGCCTCGACCGCAAACCTCATTCAGTCGATGAGCAGCGACTACGAGGACAGCGCGAAAGCGCACAACGTATAAGTAAATACTCCGCGAAACACAAAAATGAGTTGCGACACGGCGCAGCAAGGGACGAAAAAAGTCGCTCTTGCTGCGCCGTTTCTCATAAGAGAGGTGACGAGATGATCGAAGAAAAGGCATACGTGATGCAGGAGATCAACCTCGGGCGTCAGGGGGAAAACAAGGCGCGCAGGGTGAGCTTCGACATCGCAGACAAATGGCGAGAGACCTACGGCGCGGGCGGCGCATTCGGCCTGATCGTGCAGCGAGAGGGCGACGCGGTGCCGTATCCCGTAACGCTCAGCGAAGAGGGCGGCGTGCTCTTCTGGACGGTGAGCAATACGGACACGCACGTGCCCGGAGAAGGCCGCGCAGAGCTGCGCTACACGATGGGTGACGTAATCGCCAAAAGCCAGATTTACAAGACGCGCGTGCGCGCGGCGATGGGCGAAAGCTCAGAGACCCCGCCTCCGGCATATCAAAGCTGGGTGGACGAGGTGCTCAAGGCCGGGGCGAGCGCGGAGACGGCGGTCTCCAAGATGCCCTACGTGGACAGCACCACCGGACACTGGTTCAAGTGGGACGCGGCGCAGAATGCCTTTGCCGACACGGGTATTGCCGCGACCGGACCGAAGGGAGACACCGGACCCAAGGGGGACAAGGGCGAGCAGGGCGAGCGCGGCGTGCAGGGCCCGCGCGGCCCCGTCGGCGCAACCGGCGCGACCGGTGCGCGCGGCGAGGTTGGCCCCAAGGGCGATACCGGCGCAGCTGGACCCCGAGGGGAGAGGGGCGAGAAGGGCGAGAAAGGGGATCCTTTCACCTATTCGGACTTCACACAGGCACAGCTTGAAGGATTGCGCGGCGAGCAAGGCCCCGTCGGCCCCAAGGGTGAGACCGGCGCAACGGGTGCAACCGGCGCACGCGGCGAGAAGGGCGACACCGGCGAGACCGGCCCCATCGGCCCGCAAGGCCCGCGCGGCGAGCAGGGCATTCAAGGCGAGCAGGGCCCGCGCGGTGAGACCGGCAAGGGCCTCACGGTGCTGAGCTACTACGAGAGCAAGGCCGCGCTGGACGCAGAGAAGAAGGCGACGGCAAAGGCGGGCGATGCCTACGGCGTCGGCGCGGAACAGCCGTATGACATTTACATTTTCGACGGCGAGACCGGCGAATTCGTCAACAACGGCCCCTTGCAGGGCGCGAAGGGCGAGACCGGCGAGCGCGGCCCGCAGGGCATTCAGGGCCCGAAGGGAGACCCCGGCAAAGACGGAGCCAAGGGCGCGGACGGCCTGCCTGGGAAAGACGGCGCAGACGGTGCGCCGGGTAAGGACGGGACAAACGGACGCGACGGCGTGACGTTTACGCCTGCGATGAGCGCGGCGGGCGATCTCTCGTGGTCGAACGACGGCGGGCTTGCGAATCCTGAGACCGTGAATCTCAAAGGCCCGAAGGGCGACACGGGCGCGAAAGGCGAACCCGGCGCAAAGGGCGATCCCGGCGAGAAGGGCGCGGACGGCGCTCCCGGCAAAGACGGCGCGGACGGCAAGACGCCCGTGAAAGGCGTGGACTATTTCACGCCTGCGGAGGTGGAGCAGGTAGCGCAGGAAGCGGCGGGAAAGGTCGACAGCAGCGATGCCAAGGTGACGTTCACGGTCGCGAGCACGCGCACGGCGCTGGAATCCGGCACGAAACTTGCGATCTTGATGGGCAAGATCGCCAAGTGGTTTAACGACCTCGGCTGGCTGGCCTTTAAGGACACGGTGACGACCAACGACGTCTCTGCGGGCATCAAGGCGAGCCTCAGCAAGGCAGACAGCGCGCTGCAAAGCGTCAGCAAAAACGACGCAACCGCGACGGTAGGGCAGCTGCTCACTAAAACTGCGGACGGGCAGGAGTGGAAAGACCGGGAGAAAGATGTATTTGTTGTAAATATGACCACGAGCAATGGGGGTACGATTGACCACGCAGACAAGACTTTTGAAGAAATACAGGCGGCGCATATAGCCGGGAAGGCCGTAATAGCACGTCTGTATATGGAACCCATTAGTAAGTTCTTTGACTGTGGAGTGATAAGTTTTGTCAGAGATTCTATCATAGGGTTTGAGTGTTCGACTGGTAGCCAGTCATTCGGAATAACAGTGCAGCCAGAAAATATTGCATTAAGCTGGTTTACTGCACAGTCTCAAATTAACGCCACAGGTATCCTCAAAGGCAATGGAAGTGGCGGCGTCTCAGCGGCGACGGCAGACGTGGACTATGCACTGGTGCCGACCACGCGAAAGGTGACGCTAACCGCCTCCGGCTGGAACAGCAGCACCAAGCAGCAAACGGTGACATGCAGCGGCGTGCTCTCGGACGCGACAAAGCAGCTGCTGATTCCGACGCCCGTGAACACGGCGGCGGGGAACCCTTACGACGAGGCGAGCATTCAGATGGTCGCGCAGGGTGCGAACAGCGTGACATTCTACGCCGATACCGTTCCGACGGAAAGCATCGACGTCTATGTGACGATTGCCCCCATCAACTATCTTGAATAAGGAGGAAAGGACATGATCTTCAACCCCGTGAGAAGCGGAGGAGAAAAGGAGTATACGATCACGGCGAACAACCTCGTCACCACGAGCGCAACAAAATTAAAGCCGGGGTATGTCTTTGAAGCGACTTCGCGCCAGTCCTCTGTCTCACCTAAAATGACATTCGTCGATCCGGCTACCGGGAATATGGTCAACATAAGAGGGACAAACAGGACCTCTAATTTCGTGATGCCCTGCGCCGATGTGACACTTTCTTAACAAAAGGAGAAGAGTATGAGCACCTATCTCAAAGCAAACAACACCGAAACACCATGCGAGGCGGCGGAACACTACCGCGACAGCGCGTGGGGACGCCCCACCTGCACGGTGACGATCAAAGCAAGCGCGGCGGAGATCGCCGCCCTGCTGCCGAACAATGCGCCGTGGTCGCTCATTGAGCGCGAGGACGCGCTGGACGAGAACGGCATGCCCACGGGTCAGACCGTCGACCACGAGCGCGACATGAGCGAGTACAGTCTCAGCGGCGACATCACCGACCACCGCGACGGCACGGTCAGTATTAAGATGGGCAAGCCCACGGAGACAGAGAGCGCAGTCGGCGCGGTGGTCGCCCTCACGGGTGAGGCCGTGACCGTGGAGCGCGCCGCAGAGCTGAGACCGATGATCGAGGCGGCGGCAATGAGCCTGCCGGACAGCGACGCGGCAAAGGCCGTTGAGCTTTTTCCTGCGTGGGCATATCCCGTCAGCTACATTGTGGGCAACCGCGTAAGCGACGGCGGCAAGCTCTACAAGTGCCGGCAGGCGCACACATCGCAGGAGGGCTGGAAGCCGAGCGCAACGCCTGCGCTTTGGGTCGTAATCGACGTTACCCACGCGGGCACGCAAGATGACCCAATCCCCGCAAGTCGTGGTATGGAGTATGAGTATGGCAAGTATTACCTCGACAGCGAGGACGGCAAGACATACCTCTGCGAGCGCACGGGCGAGCAGGCAGGCGGCAAGATCGTATTGCAGTATCTGCCGCATGAGCTGGTGGGGAATTATTTTAAGGCGGTGAGCGCATGAGGCTGCTGAAAGCGATCCGCGACGCAGACGCGCTGCGCCCGAACAAGATGAGCACACCGCGCAAGGCAGAGGTGCTCATGGAGCTGGAAGCCCGCTTTGCCGAGATGATGGGGGTAGATGCCCCCACCCTCTCGGTGAACACCGAGGACGACACGGCGAGTGTGGAGGACTTCGAGCTGCTGATGCCGGATGGGCACTGCGAATGCTATGCCCTGTATCTGGCGGCAGCGCTTGACGCTTACAATCAAGACAGTACCCTCTACGCCAACGACTACGCGCTTGCGAACCGGGCAGTTGAAAACGCCATGGCATGGTGGAGAAGAAACAACCGGAAAGCAAGCCTTGGCAACTGGAAGGTGTGATGACGAGTGCCGACGACATTTCAGCTGGTGGAAACCACCTTCCCGAATGGGGAAGGAAAGAACACACAGGAGCAGATCGAGGGGATCTATGACTACCTCTTCGTACTGCTGGAACAGCTGCGCTATACGCTTTTCAATCTGGACGACAGCAACGTCAATCCCAATGCGATGAGCGACTTTATCAAGAATATCCGCGAGCCGATCTATGCCAAGATCGAGGACACAAACAAGAACGTGAACGAGCTGAGCATCACGGCGGAGGGACTGTCTGCGGAGATTGCAAACGCCAAGGGCGACATTACGCAGCTGGGCGCGACGGCAGACGGCCTCGCCGCGCGGATCAGCAGCGCCGAGGGGAACATTACGCAGCTGGGCGCAACGGCAGACGGCCTCGCCGCGCGGATCAGCAGCGCCGAGGGGAACATTACGCAGCTGGGCGCGACGGCAGACGGGCTGAGCGCACGCATCAGCAGCAACGAGGGAAGCATCACGAACCTGACGGCGGACGTGAACGGCATTCGCACGCAGGTAAGCGGGAAGATCGGGACATCGGAGGCGCAGACGCTCATCGACCAGAGCCTTAACGGGATCACGCTGGCGGCGACAAGCGGAGAGACCGGGACGGTCTTCAATCTCATGTACGACGGCGCGGTGCTGGCAAGCACCGGCTCGGTCGACCTCTACGTAGATGCCGTCAATGTGTACGGTACGCTGACGGCGGAACGCCTGCAAGGCGGTTCGATCCGCATTCTGGACGACGACGGGAACAGATGCGGAACCATCTATTCAACCTACGCAAGCTCGGCAGACACGAAGATCGAGATCGACTCGGACGCGATCGAGCTCGGTGGCGACGACGGCAGTGTGTTCATTGGCTCTCGATGGGATCGGAGCACAAAGGCGTACTACGCTTCCATCGAGGTGGACGGATACTCGCAGGAGGTGCAGATCAAGGGCGACGTCATTCCGAACGCGGACGCGACCTACAGCCTCGGCAGCCGGAATTTCGTGTGGGACGCGATCTATTGCAGCACGGACACGCTGAACGGCTCGGACCGGAACATCAAGAACAGCATCGAGGCGCTGCCGGAGAAGTACGTGCGCATGTTTGACATCGTAGAACCAAGGCGCTACAAGCTGAACAGCGGCACGAGCGGGCGCTTTCACACCGGATTCATCGCGCAGGAGGTGGAGGATGCCATGCGCGCGTGCGGCATTGGCTCGCAGGAATTCGCGGGCTGGGCCGCTGCCAAACGCGAGGACGGCAGCGAAACCTATTTCCTGCGGTACAGCGAATTCATTCCGATCCTGTGGGCGAAGGTGCGCGAGCAGGAGAAGAGACTAAAACGATTGGAGGGAACGACATGAATGAGAAGATCAAGCAGGAAGCGGCGCACGCGATGCAGCTCATCAGCATGCTGAACGTGAACGGCGAGGCGGTGGACGTGGTGGCAGCGGCGCGGCAGGCGCTGCGCAACATCGTGACGATCTGCGACGCGACGGAAAGCGAGGGCGAGAATGAAACTGCCTGAGATCGCAGCCTACGCCAACCGGCGCATGCAGCAGGAGAAATTCGGCGGCATCAACCACACGTTCGGCGCGTCGGGCGGCGAGCTGTACGACATGAGCAACCTGTCGGCGCGGTTCTTCCCGCTGCTCGCGCCGCGCGCGAGACGCTACACCGTACGCTCCGGCATGGGCAAGGCAAACGGCATTTTCAGCGCAGGCAAGCTCTATGAGGTATACGGGACAAGGCTCTACATCGACGGCGTGCAGAAGGGCAGCGTCCAAGACAGCGAAAAAACCTTCTGCGCGCTCGGGGAGCGCGTGCTTATTTTCCCGGACAAGATCGTATGTGAAAAGGACGGCACGATCAAGTCGATGGAGGCAAGCTACAGCGCGGCTTGGCTTACCTTTGGGGACGGGACGTATGCAGACGAAAAGGCGGCGGCGAACAGCATTACGACGACTGGCGCGGCGTTCCCGTTCAATGTGGGCGACGCGGTGACGATCTCCGGCTGCACGAAGATGCCGTACAACAACCGCACGCCCGTTATTCGGGAGATCAGCGCGGACAAAAAGACGCTGCGCTTTTATGAGAACACATTCCGCCTGCCGGACGGGCAGACGAGCATCACGGAAACGGGAACGGTGACGATCAAGCGGACGGTTCCCGACATGGATTTTGTCTGCACGAACGAAAACCGCGTATGGGGCTGCAAGGGCGACAGCATCTATGCAAGCAAACTCGGCGACCCCTACAACTGGAACGTTTTTGAGAATCTGGCCACAAGCTCGTTCAACGTGGAAAGCGGCACGGCGGGGGCATTCACGGCCTGCGTCAGCTATCTCGGTTACCCGTGCTTTTTCAAAGAGGACAAGATCTTCAAGATGTACGGCACGATTCCAACCAACTTCCAACTCATGTCAAGCGCGGTGCTCGGGGTGCAGAAGGGCAGCGCAAAGAGCCTTGCCATCGCAGGAGAAACACTCTACTACCTCTCCAAAGTGGGCGTGATGGCATACGGCGGCGGTATGCCGCGCTGCATTTCGCGCGTACTGGGGGACGAGGTGCGATTCACGCAAGGCGTGGGCGGCAGCGACGGGCTCAACTACTACGCAAGCCTCAAGACCGGGGCAGGGGCGGCGCTCTACTGCTACAGCAGCGAAAACGGGACATGGCATAAGGAAGATGCGCTTCCCGTGGTGCAAATGGCCTACCACGGCGGTATCATGGCCTTAGTAGACGGCGGGTGCGTGCTGCTTGGAAGCCCCGCAGACATTCCCGCGGGGTCAACGCGCGAGGGCGCGGTTGCAAGCGTTGCCGAGTTTGCCGACTATGACGGCGGATCGTTCGACGCCAAGCACGTACAGCGTGTGCGTGCGCGGCTGGAATGCGAGAAGGGCACAACGGTCGTGTTCCTTGTCAAGTTCGACGGCGGCGCGTGGGAAGAGGTCGACCGCTGCGGGGCGCAGGAGAAAGACGTTTTCACGCTCAACTGCCCAATTCGCCGCTGCGATCACTTCAAGCTCAAGATCAAAGCAGAGGGAGAATACCGGCTCTATGCGCTCGAATACGAATATGTGACGGGCGGGAGAAAGTGAGGGGAAGCAATGGCAGATTTTAAGCATAAAAACACCGACCTGAGCCTGATTACCGATCAGAACGACCTCGATCTCATCAGGCAGTATACCGAAAACTACGACAGGGCGTACGCTGCGGGCGACAAGGCGGGGCAGCAAGCTGCGCACGACGCGGCAGAAAGGATCCGCTCGAAATACCAGTACAGCGGCGGCGTTGACGGCAGCGATTACATCAAGCTCGGCAGCGGCGAAACGCTGCGGCAGCCGAGTGCGCCGAAAGCCGACACGAGCTGGCTCGACAAGCTGGGCGAGAGCAGCTACAACTACGATGCCGACGGCAAGATCAGCGCGGCGCTGGACGCGATGCTCAACCGCAAGCCGTTCTCTTACGACGCGGTAAGCGACCCGCTCTATCAGCAGTACCGCAAGCAGTATACGCGCGAGGCAGACCGCAGCGCGGAGGACGTGCTCGGCAAGGCGGCTGTAATGACCGGCGGCATGCCGTCCACGGCGGCGGTCACGGCAAGTCAGCAGGCGAGCGACTACCAGATGAGCCAGATGACCGACAAGATCCCCGAGCTGCAGCAGCTTGCCTACGGCATGTATATGGACGGCATCAACCTCGACCGGCAGAATCTCAACACGCTCATCGGTCTTGAGGACAACAACTACAGCCGTTGGCTCAGCAACCGGGACTATCTCTATCAGCTCGCGCGCGATCAGGTGGGCGATCAGCAGTACGCCGACAGCCTCGCCTATCAGAAGGAGCAGGACAAGCTCAAGTACGACTATCAGAAGGAACGCGACGCCATCGAGGACGCACGCTACGACGCGGAATGGCAGTATAAATTGCAGCAGGCCGCGCTGCAGGCGGCACAAAAAGCAAGCGGCGGCAGCAGAAGCTCCGGCGGGGCGAGAGGCTATTCCGGCGGCACGATGGACTATGAAGGCCTGTTTGCCGCGGCGCAGGCGAGCGGGAACCCCAAGAGCTGGCTTGCGCAGAAGGCGAACTACCAGAAGTACGGCTTTACATCTTCGAGCGGGCTCTATTCCGACTATGAAAACTGGCTGGAAGGTCAGAACGGTGGAGGCGATGGAAACCCTGCCCCGTCCGGAGACCTCAGCAAACTCGGATACGACCCGGACGAAGGAATTTTTACGTGGGGCGGGAACAGATACAATGATTTGCAAATGCTCATTGACGCAATGGGATCCGTGCCCCTCACAAGCGCCGAGAAGGAAGCAATCAAGAGGAAAATGGACAACGCCGGATTCAAAATTGAATTCTAACGAGGTGACGCAATGGCAATTAAAGTGACGTGGAAAAACGAAAGCGGGAAAGTAGAGAGCTTGACCGCCAGTACAGGAACTATCCGAGCTGCCAAAGTTGACAGCTCGGATAACCCGACTGAAAAGTTTTACTATGAGCACAACCCCACCGCGCGTGCACAGCTTACGGAACGTGCGGACGAGGCAGATAAGCTAACTACGCCGAGCGCGTCGAGAATGAAGGCAAAAGCAAAGGCGGCGTCACCGGTGTTTCAGCGGCAGCAGACCGTTGTCACGCCCAAGTGGCAGAGCCCCATCATGCAGGGGCTCAACAACGGTGCTTTGCAGCAGCAGAACGCAAAGCCGTACCAGAGCAAGGAAGCCCTTGAGCAGCATGTGAAGGACGTGAAGCCGCAGACGGTCGCGCAGCGCGTCGGAAACACGGCAAAGGGCGCAGTAAAGACCTACGGCTCTGGATTTGTCAACGCTGTGGGCATGAAGCAGGTCGGCGTCGGATTGCAGCAGCGCGAGGAAGCCGAGAAAGAAATCGCGCTGTGGGATCAGGACATCAAGGCACAGCGCGCCGTGCTGGCAGATCCGAGCAGCACGGCATCTGAGCGCGACACGGCGCGCAACGTCATCACGGCGCTGGAAGCAAAAAAAGCCGCATACCTGCAGGCATACGGCGAGGGCGGCGAGGTGGAGCGCACGGCGGGCAATATCTACAAGGCCGCCGACCGGCTCGCTGACAGCGGCGCAAAGGACATCAGCAAGGCAAAGCGTGATCTTGGCGGCGCTGGGCGGCTTGCAGTCGACGTCGGCGTTGCGGGCGCTCAGATGGGTATGGACGCGGCTCTTGGCCTTCTGACGGGCGGCAGCGCACTCCCTGCGATGTTTGCCCGCAGCACGGGCGGAAGCGCGCAGGAAGCGCGCAGACAGGGCGCAACGCACGAGCAGCAGGTCAACTATGGCTTTGCCAGCGGCGCGCTGAGCGTGGCAACCGAGAAGATCGGCAACGCGGCGGGGCCGTTCCGCAAGATGTTCGGCAAGGGCTTCCTCGATGACGTTATTGAGCGCACGATGGGCAACCTTACGAAAAGCGCTGCTGGGAAGATCGCACTATCGTTCATCGAAGAGGGCGGCGAAGAAGTGATCGAGGATCTTGTCCAGCCCGCGCTGCAAATGATCTACAACGGCAAGACGCTTGGCGGGAGCTACAGCGAGCTGGAAGCGGCGGAAGTGCTGAATGACTTCCTTGTCGGCGGCATTCTCGGCGGGCTTGGCGGCGGTGTGGAAGCTGCGGCAAATCGCTTCGCGCGCTTTGATAACTCCCTCGGAGAGAGCGGGCGCAAGGCGATGCGCGGCTCGTACCAGGAGGGCAAGGACACGGCGGAGCACGTGAAGGACTTTATCCCCGCCTACAATGCGGGCGTGGAGGGCAAGGCGAACCCGAACCCGACGAATGAGACGGCCTATGCAGGCTATGTCGCAGGGCAGAACGACGCGAAGAAAGCGGCAGGAACGGGCGAGCACATCGACAGCCGCACAAAGGAAAACGTATCGGGCAGAAACGTGAACGCTTTCCAGTTCGACCACCCAGAGCTGCACAGTTATTACAGCGCGGCGGCAGAGCAGATCGCCGGTATCGCTGATATAAGCCTTTCGCGCGGACAGCAGAAGGGCGCGCGGCAGCGGACGGCAAACGGATACCAGAGAAACAATCAGATATTCGAGACACCTGCCATGCGCAAGGCGATGGACGAGGGCCTGACGCGCACGCAGATCATTGATGCAGCGCAGCGCATCATCAACGATAATGGACAGGAGAACGTCAAAGCGGCAAAAACACTCGAGATCGTGCTTGACGACATGCTAACGAATGGGTACACTGCTGCTGATGGAACGGCGGTCGCCCCAAACACGGATTATATTGCAGCAAAGCAGCAGATCGCAGGCGCAGAGGCGCAGGCGACCGGATTTGACAAGTATGTAACTGACAACCGCCTTGCCCTTGAGACAGGAGAGGTAACAATGGACGAGCTGCGCGCAGAATACGCGCAGCAGGAAGGAGCCAAACATGGAGAAGCAGTACATTTACGCGACGGCAGCGAACGGGATAACGGTGCGAATCCCCGCAGAGAAGTACGAGGCGTGGAAGAAAGCACAGGACGAGATCAGAGCCGGAAGAAAGGGAGACACTTCGCAGACAGCGAAGCAGTTGCGCTCGATTATGGAGAAAAAGTAAGCACTGCGAGCTTCGGCATCGGCAGAGGCGCGGTCAATGACAGCGTCTATCTTGTGAAGAACGAGACGGCGGAAATGCGCAAGGCGAAGGACCTCGCCAAAGAGCGCGGCCTGCGCGTGACGTTTTTTGCCGGAAACAATCTGACGTTCCGCAGCAAGAACGGGAAAACGTTCCAGGCGCGCGGCTACGTTTCGGGCGACCGCGTATTTATCCGTGCGGATCACCCGGAATTTACGTCGTACCAAATCATGCGGCATGAGGCCGGACATGATATGATCGCAAAGGGCGAAGTCGATTTGAACGAGGTGCGCACGCGCATCGATAAGACCTTTACCAGTGGAGAAGTTGACTCCCTCTGTACGGCATATGCAGATGCTTATGCCGGCACCGAAATGACGGCGCAGGAGATTTGGGAAGAAGTGGTTTGCGACAGCCTCGGCGATATGAACATTTTCGCCGACAGCGAGATCAGCGATGCGGCAGCATTCCTTCTTGCACATATCAAGGTGGAGAGTGAAACCGTTGCGCAGGAAAGCACACGCGCACCGCCAAGCGGAACGGGCCCGGTACGCGAAAAATTCAGCTATGCAGGCGAGAAAGCGAAGAATGCAGACAAAGCAGCGCTTAATACGGCGAAAGAGATGGAGAAAAACGGGGCTGATGCTGAGACGATCCGGCAGAAAACGGGCTGGTTCCGCGGCGCCGACGGCAAGTGGAGATGGGAAACCGACGACAGCGGCATGAAGCTGCGCTTTGAATCTGGGTTATATGACTACGACACGGAGCTGCGGGAGAAAACCCATGCATGGGATAGGCTGACCAACCGTGAGCTGACGGACGAACAGAGGAGAGACCTTGCGGACTACCAGAGAAGCACGGAGCGCGGAGAGGCCGACGAGGCGCTATACGAGAAGCTGACCAGAGAGTTTGGCGGCGATTTTGAGAAGTGGGCGCTAACATTGGAAACAATGAAAGAGGCTGCAAAGTCCATCCCCAACTACACCACGCTGGGCGAGCTGGTGGACGCGCCGGCGCTGTTCGCCACCTATCCGGACATGAAAGATATGGATGTAATGTTCCAGACGCTTGAGCGCGGGCAGAACGGCGGGTATAACCGCAGGTTCGACAGCATTGAACTGAGCCGCGACCTGAAAAACAGACCGGAGGCACTACTGAATTCCCTCATTCACGAGGTACAGCACGCCATTCAGCAAAGAGAGGGCTTCACACCCGGGGCAAATCTGAAATACTGGAACAGAAAACTCGAAGAGGGATATGACGGCAGGGACGCCGAAACCAGACGTGAAGGCGCGCGGCTGCGCGAGCAGTATGAGCAGATGAAGGCAAACGATCCCGAGTTTATGCGCAGCATGGAAGAACTGAACGCCATGGCGCCGACGGTGCCGCGCGGGAAAGTCGACATGGACACATGGGAGCAGGTTGAGCCGGATCCGCCGGAATGGGTGCGCTTCGACGAAAGGCGCGACCAGCTGGAAGAAAAATACGGCGACCGCGTGTGGGATTATTTCAGCCTGCGCGACAGCATTGACAGAAATGCGAGGGACAGCAGACTGCCGGGAGCCCTCTACCGCGACACGGCGGGAGAAATCGAGGCGCGGGATGCTGCCGCGCGGCGCGGTCTGACGGTGGAGGAACGCAGAGGGCGCAAGCCGGACACCGGCGACGAGAACACGGTGTTTTCGGGCAGCGGGGAGAGCTATGAGCTTGTCGGAAAGAACAAGGACGGAATCGAGGTCTACGAGACCGGCGAGGACATTAAGAAGATGTCATACAAGGAGCGCATGGAATCCTTTATGGACATCATGCGCAACGAGTACGCGGGGCGCACGGCCAAATTCACCGACGGCAACAACACCTATTATGCGAAGTTTGACGAAGCAGACCTTCGCAAGAACGTATACGGCGATAAAAAATCCTCTCAAAAGGGCTGGAAAGCGAAAATCAATACCGGCGCAGATGGCAGCATCTTCGAGCTTGTAGAAAACGCGACCTACAACGGAGGTAAACCCGAGCAGGGAAAGAAAGCGCAGGCGCATCAAAACCTAACCGGCTGGGAGTATTTCGTCAAGACCGTGCAGATCGACGGACAGGTGTATGACCTGCTGGCGAATGTAAGAAAAAAGCCGGACGGAGAGTTTGTCTACTCCATCCAGCTTAATGAAAATAAAAATAAAGCATCGGCACCGCCCCTTCAGTACCAAAACGGTACAGCTAAAGCGAATAATCGCCCTGTTGAGGTGTCCACCAATGCTTCGAATGGTAGTATACCCCAAAATGGAGGGAATGTCAACGACGTGAATGACGCGCAATTCTCCCGCGAGATCCCTGAGGCAAACTACGAAACGTTGAAAGAGAAGTACGGATATATCCCGGTGGGCGAGCGTGCATACCGCGAAGTGCAGGTGCCGAAGAAGACGGCGGATGACAAATACGTCAGCCGCACGATCCGCACGGTGCTGGAAGCAAAGGCCACGCCGGACGCAATGGTGCCGACGTTGGAACGAATGGTGGCAAAAGGAGAGTTCTCCTACGACCGCTATACGGACAAGCAGGCCATTAGTGACGCAGAAAGCCGCATAAAAACCGAGGGTTGGCAAAAGACCCTGAACAAGTGGAAAAGTTCCACCAAAGAGGGAATCAGCAAGGAAAACACGGCGATTGGCTGGGCGCTCTACAACAATGCTGCAAACAGCGGTGATGTGGAGACAGCTATCGATGTGCTCGACACCATCGTAAAGCGCCAGAGAAATGCGGCACAGGCGTTGCAGGCAACGCGACTGCTCAAGCAGCAGGACCCCAGTACGCAGCTTTATGCGGCGCAGCGCAGCGTGGAGAACTTGACAGAAGACCTCAAAAAGCAGTACGGGGAAAAGGCTCCTGATCTGAAGATTGACCGCGACCTCGCTGAGAAGTTCCTGAACGCAAAGGACGACGATGCGCGCACCGAAGCGATGAAGGAAATCTATCGAGATATCGGCAGACAGATGCCGAGCCGCTTCATTGACAAATGGAACGCTTGGCGCTACTTTTCGATGCTTGGTAATCCACGCACGCATGTGCGCAACATCGTTGGAAACGTAGGATTTGTTCCTGCTGTCACGGTAAAGAACGTCATCGGCGCAGGCATTGAGAGCGCTGCGAACGCGGTGAGCGGCGGCAAAGTCGGACGCACGAAGGCAATCCTGACGACGAAGGACGCAGGGCTTATCAAGGCCGCATGGAGTGACTATGCCAACATTCGCGAGCAGGCTCTCGGCAGCGGCAAGTACAATGATAATGTCAATGTGCGACAGGAAATCGAGGAAGGACGCACGATCTTCAAACCGAAGCTGCTGGAAGCGATGCGCAAATTCAACAGCACGGCGCTGGATGCGGAAGACGCATGGTTCTCCAAGCCGCATTACGCGGCGGCGCTGGCGCAATTCTGCAAAGCAAATGGCATTACCGCGGAGCGGGTATCTGGCGGGAAAGGCATTGAAGCGGCACGCGAATACGCGATCAGAGAGGCGCAGAAAGCGACCTATCGAGACACCAATGCGTTTTCACAGATGATCTCCGATCTCGGCAGATACCGCGGGGATAACAAGATGAAACGCCTCGGAAGCACCCTCACCGAAGGAATCCTGCCGTTCCGCAAGACACCAGCCAACATTCTGGTGCGCGGCGTGGAATACAGCCCTATTGGTTTCCTCAAAAGCATAAGCTATGACCTTGTGCAGGTGCAGAAAGGGAATATGCAGGCGACCGAAATGATCGACCGGGCCGCCGCCGGACTGACCGGCACGGGGCTGATGATGCTCGGTCTTTATATGGCGAAAGAGGGCATTCTTCGCGGCAGCGGCGGTGATGACGAGAAGAAGAAAAAGTTCGACGAGCTGCAAGGGCATCAGGAATACGCACTGGAGCTGCCAAATGGCACGAGTATTACGCTGGATTGGCTTGCGCCGGAAGCGCTTCCGTTTTTCGTCGGGGCAAACCTTTACGAGCAGATGCAGGCGAACAACGGGTATCTCACTATGAGCGATATGCTTCAGGCAGCAAGCAACGTGACGGACCCGCTTCTTTCCATGAGCTGTCTGCAAAGCCTGAACGACGTTTTTGACGCGGTGGGGTATGCGTCCTCCGGAGACACAAACGCACTAACCAGTGCGGTAGCAAGCGCGGCGACGAGTTATTTGACGCAGGGTATCCCGACGGTCTTTGGGCAGGTGGAACGCACGGGTGAAAGCACGCGCATGACAACCTATACGGATAAGAACAAATTCCTGACGCCGGATATGCAATATGCGCTCGGCAAGGCCAGCGCGCGTATTCCGGGCGTTGACTACGGGCAGATTCCCTTTATCGACGCATGGGGGCGCACGGAAAACTCCGGAGGCGTGGTCGCACGGGCATTTAACAATTTTGCGAATCCCGCGTATACCTCGAAGGTAAGCGGCAGCAAAATGGAAGATGAATTGAGCCGCCTGTATGAGGCGACCGGTGAGGCCAAAGTCCTGCCGCAGCGCGCGCCGAAATCTTTTACCGTGAATAAGGAAAACAAACAGTTGACCGGCGAGGAATACGTCAAGTACGCCACAAAGCGCGGGCAGACTTCCTATAAGATCGTCAGCGAGCTCACGGGACTTGCGAGCTATAAGTCCATGAGCGACGGCAATAAGGCAGATGCCGTTGCGAAAGCCTACGAATATGCCAACATCGTTGGGAAAATGAGCGTGAGCAATTACCAAACGGACGGGTGGGCGGCAAAGGCCATAGATACCGTCAAAAAAACGGGCATTTCAGAAGCCCAGTATATTGCGCTCTATCTGGCGAAAGGCGGGATCGAAAGCCTGAAGGACAAAAACGGTGACACCATCAGCAACAGCGAGGGATTACAGATCATGGAGCTTGTTTATCAGCAGAAGGGGCTTTCCGATAAACAGCGCGCGGCCCTATTTGAGGACTTCGGCGTCGGGAAGAGCATTCGCCATTGGAACCGCGCAAGAGTGGACGAACAGCTCAAGATCGCGCGCAGAAAGGCGACGTAAATGGGAGGGGACTGCTGATAATTTCTTGGCAGTTCCCTTTTCCCGTGGTGAAATTCATACAGGAGACGTGATACGCTCATGGAAGAACATACTAAGGGAAGCGGGGGCGAACCAATGGACAATTCCAAGCACTATGACGATGCGTCGATTGCACTGATTGACGCGCGGTGCAAGAGCAATACCCACCGAATCAACGAGTTACAGGAGCACCAGACAGCACTTGACAGGCTGGCGACTTCGGTCGAAGTGCTGGCGACCAAGCAGGAAACCGTCGAGGGCGATGTCAAGGAGATCAAAGAGGACGTGAAAGCCATCACGGGCAAGGCGGGGAAGCGCTGGGATAGCATCGTGGACAAGCTGCTCGCTGTGCTCGCGGGGGCGTTCCTTGCGTGGCTGATCTCGGGAGGCATGGCATGAAAAAGCTGAGAAAGCGCGACAAGTACCTCATCGCGGCGGTGCTCAACCTCTGCTGGTACTGCATTGCGGTGCTCGTATTGACCGCGCATGACAAGGTAGTGCCGGACAGCCTGACGGTGGCATGGTTCGCCGCATGGACGGCGGAACTGGCACTTTTGGCAGGAATCAAAATCAAGGGAAAGGACGAATAACATGAACGAAAGAATCATCAAGCGTATCGCAAACCTTTTAAGCGTCAAGAGCCTCGTGACGCTGGTGCTGACGGGCGTTTTCGCCTATATGGCAGTGACGGGGAACATCTCGCAAGACTTTATGACCATTTACGCCGTCATTATCGCGTTCTATTTCGGCACGCAGTCGCAGAAGGCGCAGGACGTGATCGACAGCAAGGGTGATAGCGATGTATCACAGTAGGGACATTGCCGACCTGCGCGCGGACGTGCGGCGAAACTGCGTCATCTTTCTCGACCTCTGCAAGGAGGCGGGGTTTCCGGTTCTGGTGACGGAAACGGTGCGAGACGACGAGTACCAACGCTATCTCGCGCGCATGGGCTACGCGGCAAAGACCGCGACGCGCCCGACGTTTCACAGCGTCAAGGCAGGGCTTGCGTTTGACATCTGCAAAAACGTCAAGGGGCATGAGTACGACGATCCGTCGTTCTTCGCCCGCTGCGGGCAGATCGGCAAGCAGGTCGGCTTTTCGTGGGGCGGCGACTGGAAGAAATTCCCGGACAAGCCCCACTTCCAATGGGACGATCACGGGAGATACGGAGGCAGTTCTATCTTGACGGGGCATTACCCGCCGGAAATGGAGGGATACATGGATCAGGCAACATTCAACAAGATGATGGACGCATATTTGGCGCAGCTCGGCACCAAGCCTGTGGCAACTTGGGCAAAGGCAGACTGGGACAAGGCCAAGGCTGCGGGCATTACGGACGGCAGCGCGCCGCAGAGATTCATCACGCGGCAGGAAGTTATTGCCATGTTGGAGCGGTCGAAAAAATAAAAGGGGGAGCGGACGGCGAAAGCCACGCGAAAGCGCTCTGCAACGTCCCAGAAAGGGACATGGACAGTCAGCACAAGCAAATCAGAGCACAGCTATCCTCTATGGCCCCGAAACGAGCCGTGGCATACGTTTTATCCTTCGAGCTACCGCAGGACGAGGCGGCGTGCATCATCGAGTGCGACGTGCGGCAGAAAAGCTGCGTGCAGGTGGCAATGGAACGAAGCCTATCTGTTGATGCAGTGAAGAAATACCGGCGGCGCGCATACCGCAAAATGGCATCAGAAGTATACGAAAAGAGAAACGGCCCCACCGAACGGTGAGGCCATTTCTCTTGTGTAAAAACAGGCCGGGAATAACCTGCAAAATTAAAATATCATGTTTCACGTGAAAAGGCAAGGGGAATCGTTCGACGGGTTTCGACGCACTTTTCATACACTTTAAGGACGCTTTTGAGCGCCCGTTTTTTTATACTATGTAGATAGCAAAAGGAGGTGCGCACATGGGATATTTCGGCAACCCTTATCAGATGGGGTATAACCCCTATTCAGGATATGCCCCTGCAAGCCCGCAGAACGGCGCAGGAGCGATGCAAGGCTTTGCGGGTCAAATTACCCGCGTGAACGGAAGAAACGGCGCAGAAGCGTTCAGGCTCGCTCCGAACAGCTCTATTTTGCTGATGGACGAGAACGACCCCATTGTCTGGCTCAAACAGACGGACGGCGCGGGGTATGCCACCGTTACGCCGTACACAGTCGCGCCGTATCAGACGGCTGCGCCGGTAGACGTCAACAGTCTTGAAAACCGCGTGAAGAAATTGGAGGAAATACTCAATGCCAAATCCGATGATGCAGATGCTGCAGAGAAGCAGCAGAAGACCAAATAACCCTCTTGCGATGTTGGGAGAATTTCGCAAGTTTGCGCGAGGCGTGACGCCGCAGCAGGCGCAGCAGGAAGTCGAAAGACTTTTGCAGTCCGGGCAGATGTCTCAGGCTCAGTTCCAGCAGCTCCAAGAGCAGGCAAAGGAGTTCGCGCAATTTCTGAAATAAGCCGGGTCGACACGGTTTATTGATAAATCTTTCGAGGAAGGAGAACTCAACATGGATAACGGTATGTCTCTCAGCGATATCGCCGCGGTCACCCGCGACAATGACGGCTGGGGCAACGGTGGCGCATGGTGGATCATCATTCTCTTCCTGTTCGCCTTTATGGGGAACGGTTGGGGCATGAACCGCAGTAGCGACTATGGCCAGTACGCCACGGCTGCGTCGCAGCAGGAGATCCTTTTCGGCCAGCAGTTTGGCCAGCTGAACGACCGCTTGACCAACATCGGCAACGGCATCTGCAATCTCGGCTACGAGATGCAGGGCGGCATCGGTCAGCTTGGCAAGGAGGTCGCTCTCGCGCAGAACGGCACGAACATGACCATCATGCAGACCGGCAACGACATCCAGCGCCAGATGGCAGACTGCTGCTGCACCACGCAGCGCGGCCTTGACGCCATCAACGCCAACATCGACGCTAAATTCGCAGCGCTCGAAAAGAGCCAGCTCGAAGGCCGCATCGCACAGCTTGAGCAGGCCAACAACCAGCTCTATCTGCGCGAGCAGATGTGCGGTGTCGTGCGCTATCCCAGCGGCTACACCTACAGTGCGGGCAACTCCCCGTTCTGTGGCTGTGGCTGCGGCAACGGCAACATCTGACGCCCTATTCGGCGAGGCAAGCGGGGCGGCAACAGCTGCTCCGCTTTTTATTTTGAGAAAGGAATGATATTATGAGCAAGTCTGCGATCTACACCACCAACACGAGCGCGCCCACCGTACCCGTAGGCGGCATTGTCCCGGTCGGCAGCACGGCGCGCCGCTTCGGCTGCAATATCCGTCAGGACGGCAACACGATCACGATGTGCGGTCAGGGGTATTACCTGATCAACATCAGCGCAACGGTGTCCCCCTCTGCCGCCGGCACGGTCAGTTTGACGGCGCAGAAGGACGGCGTTCCCGTCATCGGCGCGGTGGCCAGCAGCACCGTTGCGGCAAACGGCACGACGAACCTTGCGATTACGGCCATCGTGCGCAATGCCTGCGCATGCAACGGCTCGATCCTGTCGCTGCTGCTTGGCGGTGTTGAATCCGCCGTGAATAATCTTGCGGTGACCGTCGTGAAACTGTGAGGTGCGGCATGAAACTGATTGAAATGCTTTGCGAAATGGTCGACGAAGAGATCGAGGACGCGGAGAAGTACGCCAAATGCGCATTGAAGTACAAGGCGGATAACCCCGCGCTTTCCAAGACATTCTACGACCTTTCGACTGACGAGCTGCGTCACATGATGCTGCTGCACGGCGAGGTGACCGGCGCGATCCAGAAATACCGGCAGGAGCACGGCGAGCCGCCCGCAGAGATGAAGGCAATCTATGACTATCTGCACGAGAAGCAGATCAAAAAAGCGGCAGAAGTGAAGCGCTTGCAGGACATGTACCGGGAGTAGACCTGTTAGGGATTTGTTAGCAACCGCGAAGGAATGAAGCAGAATAGCGAGACATTTAACTTCACTTTGTTGCGTTTATTCTGCTTTATTCCGTGTTATTGCAACACAATTCCTCAAATCGCGCGTTCATAGCTATTTGACGTGCATGGGGCCATAGGTTCGAGTCCTATACCGCGCACCAGAAAAAAGCCTTGAAACTCAACGGTTTCAGGGCTTTTTCTTTTTGCCGTTTTCTGACGCTGTTTGTAGCGTGTTAGTAACGGCGGCAACAAGTGTATCTGGATCAAGGTGCGTGTAGATGTTCGCAGTGGTGGAATAATCCGCGTGACCGATGATTTTTTGAAGAAATTCCGGTGGCAGGCCTTCCTTGACCGCGCGCGTGGCGTAAGTGTGGCGCGTGGCATGTGGGGTCTTTCTTTTTATCCCGAGGCGATCCAGCATGGGATAGTAGTCACGGCGGCGGAAGTTGGCGGGGATCTTCTGCCCTTCGTATCCGGAGAGCAGCAGCTTCCCGGACGCTTTTGCTGCGAAGTAGGCAAAATACGGCTTCCCTTCCGGGCGGATCGGAATGACGCGATCCCGTCCGGCTTTTGTTTTCTCGCCGCCGACTACATAGGTTTCGTGATAATCCGCGAGCGGCAGGGAGAATAGCTCACCGATGCGCATGCCGGTGGCAAGGAGCATGAGGACGATCTTCGCGGCGTCGCTTCCGTCTGCCTCGATCTTCTCGATCTCTTCCGTTGTGAATACTTCCTTTTCTTTCTTGACGTTCTCGGGAAGCTTGACGAATTTTGCAAAGTTGGTGGAGCAGATTTCCTCGCGGATCGCCCAATTCGACATTTGCGTGATGAGCTGCTTGTACTTGGACACGGTGGAGTGGGATTTGCCCATGTGAAGATCTACAACGGACTGGAAGTCGGAAGCGCGCAAGTCGCGGAATTTCTTATCATAGAGTGGCTTGAACACCTTATAGGCGTTTTCATAGGATTCTACGCCGGAGGGGCCGATCTCACGGAAATGCTCGCTCTTCCAATCCTCGTATACCTCGGAAAAGGTCATATTGTAGCGCTCGTCCAGCGGACGGCCTGTAAGCCGTTCTAAGGCATCTGCGGCGTCGGTCTTGCGGGGGTAGTATCCGATGATGACTTTATTCTTTGCGGCGACCCACGGGCGCGACCTGCGCCCTGAAAGTTTATATACCGTGCCGGTTCCGTTGGCACGCTTGAGCGCCTTGCGTTTTTCGGCAACCTGTTTTTTCCCACAGAAAGGACAAAACAGCGCACCTTCCGGCAGCGCTGCTTTACATTTGATGCAGTTTTCCATGCTCACGCCCTCCAAAATCCATAGTCAACGCAGTGCAGGTCGATGTACAAGCACCATGCGGCCAGCAGCACCACCGCGATGAACAAAAACAAAATCACGCCGTTTCGGATACGGACACCGCGCCGCATGATCTCGATGGTATCAGCCTTTGCGTCAACGTGGCGTTCCAGCTCATCGTTGCGCGCCTGCAAGGTTTCCTCGGTCGGCGTCAAGTGTTCGGAAATGCCGAACACTTCATCAAGGGATATGCCGAGCACCTTGCAGATCGGCGCGACGGTGTAAATGGACGGAGCTTTCGACAGCTTGGAAAAGAAGTTCTGGACGGTGGACAGCGGCACACCGGAAGCGTCGGAAATGTCCTGATAGGTCAGTTTCAGTTCTTCTTTACGGATTCTGCACAGCTCTTGAATGTTCATTTACATCACCTTAACTTTTCCGGTTTCCGCCTGTTTGGGGTGTCAAAAGTGGGCCTGTCGAACGCGGTCGAATGCCGTCATGTTGCAAGGTCTTGGTATTGAAGTGGTAAGGTAAAGCGCGATAAGGTCAAAGCAAGCAGCGGCGACCGCTCCCCGCTGCTGCTGAAAGCCCTCGCCGTTGTTGCAGAGGCGGCGAGGGCTTTTACTTAAACCCGCCTACGGCGCAGACTGCTGCGGCGTTTTGTCAATTGGGGTTATACTGAATCCAGATCTACACACAGGACAAGCACTATATCCAAGCCACTTGCAAAACTTTGTATTGTGCGATTGATATGTATCTGCTGCTTTTACTACAGGGCAATCGTAACGATGGTAGTAATATGACCCGCTTACGATATATCCTGTCGTATAGTAAGTATCAAAGTGATACTCATTTAGGTCGGAAATCTCTGATTTAAGAGAGATGTTCGCACTTTTCAAATTGGAAATCGCCTGGTCTTTTCCCTTTAACTCGGAATCAAACTCTTTTTTCTCTGCATTCCATGCCAGAGATTGCCAAACATTCCCGGCAAGGCTCAAGGCGAGCGCGACTGCAAGGACGATTGATAACGTACGCGGAGAATTCCTCTTGACCTTCTTTTCGGGTATGATGGCAGGCAACTCCGGCCCTGACAGGACGGGATCAGGCGAAGCCGGAGCTGCCTGCGCGGGGGTGGCAGGTTGAACCGGCGGATAGTTGCGCTTTTCAAAATAGCTTCGATTCCACCAATAGAAAATGCTGCCCCAAAGAATCGCAGGAGAAAAACTGATGTCGTACCCATTAGAAAAATCATAGATGGAAAATGCAAATGCCAAAATAGCTGTGTACCCAATGTGCAGCCATTTTAGAGCCTTTGATGAAATGGGGCCTTTTCGCAACCGCAAGAGAAGAGGCCCTGCGCCATATATGGAAGCAGTCAACGCGAGAGAACCCAATGCAGACGCCACATTAAACGGCATAACATCACTTCCTTATTTTACACGGAAAACCGAAAGAATCAGGTCTACGATCTTCTTTATTACGCGGCGCTGGTATCGCGCGCGCTTTTCAAAATATTCCGGGTCGTTATACATTCCCATGAAAGCACGCCCTCGTGGTGAAAATGGTTGATTTATGAGAGATAATAGGTGAAATAACTTGAACGGAGGATATATAGATGCAACGTTTATACCAAGACGCAAAATCCAACGACGATAATATCACTGCAGAAGACCGCGCATTCCTTGAGGCCATTCAAGATGCAGAAAAACGGAGAGCAGTCATTGAACTGCTGAAAGGAGTTAAAAGATGAACGCAGCAGTTTTGTTTTGCGCATTAGTCCTTGCGGGGAATCTTTGGATTTGCGTTGAGTGGTCTATTGCCAATCTACGCGCTTTTACAGAAGGTGGCGATGGCGACCAAGAGTGTGGCAAGTGTGAGAATTGCCGATATTGTAGCGATTACCGCGTTATAAAGTCCCTGCTTATACATCTTTTTGTTTATGCTGCGGATATATTCTTGGCCATCATGTTTCTCTTGAAGGTCTCGAACTAACTGCAAATAGCGAGCGCGCCCGGTTGACGTGATTTTGACAGAAGAATGTGCGGATAGCGGCCCTGCGATATAGCCGTTATGCAAGAGCATCTGCAATACGCCGGATGTCTCCTGCACGGATTTGTCAGTATTCATCAGCGCCGACCATTCCATTTCGCCGCCACTCTCGGAGAGGGCTTTTAGAACGTCAAATTCAGACATACTTACTCCCCCTTGATCCCAAGCAGCGTGCGGATCGCCTCTTTTGTGCGGGGATCCGCGTCATGGTATGCCTGCAACAATTCAAAATCAGTATATTTTATGCCCTCGCCCTCTGTGGCGGGGGCTTTTTCTGCGTCGCTTTCAGATAAATCACCGCTGTCCAATTCCTCAAGGGTTACGCTGAAATAGTCGGCGATCTTTCTTGCGGTATCTAATTTTATGGTTCTTGTAGGGTCATCTTGCAGTTTTGTCATAATGCTCTTACTCATACCTAAGTCAGAGCACATTTTTCCGGGTTTAATCCCCTTTTTATCACACAAAGAGCGAATGGTTTCGTATAAAGTCCCCAAAAAGTTACCTCCACTATTGGTCATAGGAACAAAAGTACTCTAAAGGGACAAAAATGGCTTGAAAAGTTTCCTAAGGGGAACTATAATAAGACCATAGGCAGTCCTGACAAAAGTACTCTGCTGGTTGTTGGCGCTTCCATTATAGTACTTTTTAAGGAACTGTCAAGAGCCTTTTGTGATAGGGTGAGGCAAACACGCGGTTGAGAATGCGGCGGGTCGCCTTCCCGCCGTATCTCGTCACACTTTGTTTCCGCCGCGTTGCGGGTGCAGGCGAGCACCCCTCGGCGCGGTTGAACGGCTTCGTATGAGAAACGGGTGCGCTGACCGCACCGCTGTCCGTTCAGTTACCGGGAACACAGGAAATTAGGCATGAAGCCTGCGATAGCCGATGTGGCCTGCATGGGCATCACCCCTTTCCGCACGTGCAACTTTATTCTATCACAAAAGGTTCTCTAATTCAAACTATTTGAATGGAGGGAATGACTTGTTTTACGAACTGCTGAAAGAAGTGTGCAAGAAAAAGCACACGACGCCGAGCGCCGTATGCGTGGCGCTCGGCATGAGCAAAAGCAATGTGACGGCGTGGAAGGAAGGGCGAATCCCGAGCCTTTACACGGTGATGCGCATTGCGAAGCACCTGAATGTGCCGGTAACGCGGCTGATCCCGAAGGAGTAAGGAGGAAGCATGAACGAGAAGCCGAATTTGCAGCGCAAAGAATATTTGCGCGAAGTAGAGCTTATCAAGTCGCTCCCTGAGTATAAGCGATTCGAAGCATACCTTGATTTCCAAGAGAAGTGGAACCCAATCATTGACCCGCGCTGGTGCAAAATCAAGCACAAACTACCAAAAATTGAAGACCTTCCTGTTGAGGGGACCGATCTGACTTACGGGGAGTTTTGCCGAGTGAATCGTTGGGACCCTCATACAGGGAGGCCTCTTGTAAAGACGATTGCAATGATGACCCTGACTGAGTGCGCAGCGTATCTCCAGTTTTACGGAATGCGCATTACACATGAAATGTTGGCCGCTGGGATTCGGCAGGGCGTTTATCCCTTTGGGGATTGCATCGACGGAGAACACCCGACATTTCAAATTTTTACGGGGTTAGTAGACAAGTGGGTGAATGAAAGACTGACCTATATCCCGCAAATGCCATTAGAGGGTAAGGAGGAAGAAAGATGAAGACGATTCAGACGATGGACTTAAACGAGTGCGCTGCGTATCTGAGAGAACACGGGCTGAGCATTTCGAACGAATCGCTGGCAGCCGGACTTGAGCAGCGGGTTTACCCCTTCGGCGTGTGCATCTGCGGCGGCAAGCGCAGAATCTTCCAAATCTTCACGCGCCTCGTGAACGAGTGGATCGCGGAACGCGAGGTGGAGGCATGATCGACACGCTGTTTTTCGGCGGCATCGCCGCTGCGGTGATTGCGCTCAACGGCTGCGACTTCCCGACGGGGCTCGCCGTCATCGGCGCGTGTGCGGTGTGCAAGGTGCTGTACGATCTGCTGCCGTATCTCGACAGGGGGTGCAGGAAGTGAAATGCGAGCTGTACCATGACAACTTCCAAAATTTTAAGAAATACGGAGTCCCAAAGGCGCAGCTCGTGATCGCGGACATTCCCTACAATATCGGCGCTGACGCTTACGGGAGCAATCCAACGTGGTATATCGGCGGCGACAACAAAAACGGCGAGAGCAAAAAGGCAAAGAGCAGTTTTTTCAATTCCGATGGTTATTTCAAGATCGCCGAGTATATGCACTTCTGCAACCGGCTTTTGAAGAAAGAGCCGAAGGAGAAAGGGCAAGCCCCCGCAATGCTTGTTTTCTGCGCGTTCGACCAGATGCAGACCGTCGTGGAGTACGGCAAGCGGTACGGATTCAAGAACAGCTACCCGATGTTTTTCTGCAAAAACTATTCCGCGCAGGTTCTTAAAGCCAATATGCGAGTGGTAGGCGCGACGGAGTTTGCGGTAGTGCTTTACCGTGACAAGCTTCCAAAATTTAACAACGGTCGCGAGATCGGAGAAGATGGGAAACCGATTCGCGGCACGGGGAAGATGGTTTTTGACTGGCAGAAATGGGAACGCGACGGCAAGGACATTCCCAAGATTCACCCGACGCAGAAGCCAGTGAACGTGCTGAAACGGCTGATTGAAGTTTTCACCGACCCCGGCGACGTTGTAATCGACCCCTGCGCGGGAAGCGCGGCCACCCTCCGTGCGGCGTATGAACTGGGGCGAAATGCTTACGGTTTCGAAATCGACAGGAATTTCTACAAGGCTGCGCAGGAACAAATGCTTGCACCGCTATTTGAGAAACCTGCGCAAATCACGATGGAAGAGGTGACACGATGAGACGGCACGACAAGCGCACGAGAGAGCAGCGCAAGGCCGATGAATCGGTGCTGATTGCGGCGGCGTGCCTGGGCGCGGCGGTCATCTTGATCGCGATCTCAATCCTCGCCACCAGCGCGCAGGCGGTCGAAGCAAGCCCCGAGGAATCCTCGGTAGTCTCGGAGGAGTATGACCCCGCGTGGGATATCCCCGCGACCGAAAGCGCCGTGTGCAATGACGTTTTTCTTGGCGAGTTTACGCTCACGGCCTATTGTCCCGGACGCTGCTGCTGCGGCAAGTGGGCAAGCGGCTACACTGCGACCGGCACGCTGGCGACCGAAGGACGCACGATCGCGGTCGACCCGAAGGTGATCCCTTACGGGACGCGCGTGCTGCTGATCTGGCCGGACGGCACGCAGCACAGCTACATCTCGGAGGATTGCGGCGGCGGCGTGAACGGCAACCACATCGACGTGTTTTTCAACGATCATCAGGCGGCGCGCGTATTTGGCGTGCAGAGCGCGATGGTTTACATGGAGGTGGAGACATGATCTATCGCTGCACGTGCTGCCACCTCATTTTTGACGAGCCGGACGTTGTGCGGCGGCGCGAAAACCTTGACGGCGAGCGCGGCTACGTCCTTATGACGGAAAAGTTCTGCCCGGACTGCGGCGTAGAGGAAGCCTATTTCGAAAACTACAGGGGAGACGAAGATGAAGATGCAGAAAATATCGACGCGCGGCATGAGCCGCGAAGAATGGCTTGAAGAGCGGCGAAAGAGCCTCGGCGGCAGCGACATGGGCGCCGTGCTGGGGCTGAACAAATACCGCTCGCCTTATACGGTGTGGGCGGAGAAGACCGGAAGGATCGGTGAAGAGCCGGAAAACGAGGCAATACGCGTCGGGAGAGACCTTGAGCCGTATGTGGCAAGCCGATTCGAAGAGGTGAGCCGCAAGGGGGTGCGCCGCATGAACTACCTGCTGCGCCGCGAGGACTGCCCTCACCTGCACGCGAACATCGACCGTCAGATCCTCGGCGAAAGCTCCGGCCTTGAATGCAAGACGGCAAGCGCGCTGAATCTCAAGCGCTACGAGGGCGGGGACTTCCCCGAAAGCTACTATGCGCAGTGCGTGACGTATCTTGCCGTGACGGGCTGGCAACGCTGGTATCTGGCGGCGCTGGTGCTGGGCAAGGGCTTTTACTGCTACCAGATCACGACCGTCCCCGATGACTATGTTCCCGGATGGTGCGAGAGCAGCGTGTATGTCAGCCCCGACGAGATTGCAGCGTTGAAACGCTGTGCAGCGGACTTCTGGCACGATTATGTAGAGGCAGACAGCCCGCCGCCGATGGACGGCATGGAGAGCACGACGGAGACGATCACGAGCATCTACGAGGGCGGCGGCGGAGAAGTTGAGCTGTTCGGGCGCGAGAGGCTTGTCGAGCAGTACCAGTACTTGATGAGCCGCAAGCAAGCCATCGAGAAGAGCGCGGACAGCATCAAGCAGCAGCTCATGTCTGACCTCGGCGACAATGAGCGCGGCTACTGCGGGCGCTTCACGGTCGACTGGAAAGCACAGAGCCGCGCGACGTTTGATGCAAAGGCATTTGCAAAAGACCACCCCGAAATGGACTTGAGCAGTTACTACAAAACGACAAATTTCCGCAAATTTGCGGTGAAGGAGGAAAAGGAAAGATGAAGGAAGGATTGATTCAGAACGCGCAGGCGATGCAGAAAGCACCGCAGCAGAAGCAGGTATCCGTCGTGGCGCTGCTTAACGATATGCTTGACCGCGACGGTATGCGTAAGCGCTTTGACGAGCTGCTTGGCAAGCGCGCACCGCAGTTTATTTCGTCCATCGTTTCGATGGTCAATGCAGACAAGAATTTGCAGCAGGCCTTTTACGAATCCCCGATGACGGTCATTCAGTCCTCGCTGAAAGCGGCGATGTTTGACCTTCCCATCGACCAGAGTTTGGGCTACGCCTACATTGTGCCATTCAAGAACTACAAGAAGGATATTGGCGCAAAAAAGATGGAAGCGACATTCATTCTCGGCTGGAAAGGTATGCACCAGCTCGCACTTCGCACGGGCGCATACAAGACCATTAACGTTGTGGACGTGCGCGAGGGCGAATTAAAGAGTTACAACCGTCTGACTGAAGAGGTTGACATTGATTTTGTTGATGATGAGGACGCGCGTGAGGCGCTTCCCGTCATCGGATACGTCGGTTATTACCGCCTTATCAATGGGGCCGAAAAGACTGTTTACATGAGCGTCAAGGCCATCACCGCACATGAAAAGAAATTCCGCAAAGGTGAATATCAGGGGAAAGGCTGGCGCGATGATTGGGACGCCATGGCGCGCAAGACTGTCTACCGCATTTTGATTGGCAAGTGGGGTGTTATGTCCATCGACTACCAGACGCGCGACGCGGGCAAACAGCTTGCCGACGTGATCGCCGCAGATGCGCAGGAAGAGGAAACCATTGACGCCAACTACACCGTGGACGAGACAACCGGTGAGGTCATCGAAAGCGACGGTGACGCACAGTGAGCATGAATCGCGTGTGCCTGATGGGACGCATCGGGCGTGACTTGGAGCTGAAAAAAACGAACAGCGGTGTATCCGTTGTGTCGTTCCCTCTTGCCGTTGATCGCAACGGCAAGGAGGGCGGCACAGACTGGATCGACGTTGTCGCATGGCGCGGCACGGCAGAAGTGCTCTGCAACTACGCCGGACGCGGGCGGTTGATCGGCGTCGATGGGCGCTTGCAGATGCGCGACTGGACGGACAAGAACGGCAACAAGCGCAGGAGCTACGAGGTGCAGGCTGACAGCGTGTATTTTGCAGACAACAAGCGCTCGGAGGGTAACGATGCCGCCGCGCCGCAATACGCCGCAGAGAGCACCGCAGGCGACTTTGCAGAGGTCAGCGAGGACGACGGCGAGCTGCCGTTTTAAGGCGGTGACGGCATGGCGGAGAGCAAGGAATATGTCAAGCTCTGGCTGAGCTACGAGGACTATTTCCGCGAGTATGACGACGAGTCGATCGGGGCTATCGTCCGGGCGATGCTCGCTTACCGGAAAAACGGAGAACAGCCGCAGTTTGAAGGCCCCGAACGGTTTATTTGGCCCGCAATTCAGCGGGATATTGACGAGTCCATAAAGGCGCAGGAAGCCGCCGCCAATGTCTGTCGAGAGAACGGGAAAAAGGGCGGCAGACCGCCGAAAGCAAGCGGTTTTTCGGAAACCAAGGGAAACCAAAAAAACCAAAGCGGTTTTTCGGAAACCAAGGGAAACCAAAAAAACCAAAGCGGTTTTTCGGAAACCAAAAAAAGCCAAGGACAAGGACAAGGACAAGGACAAGGACAAGGACAAGGACAAGGACAAGGACA
>ENA-OPEC01000304-OPEC01000304.1-human-gut-metagenome-genome-assembly--contig:-NODE-304-length-43896-cov-3.793663_pt1 | contig 43896 bp, 47 predicted proteins | sample MGYA00241622_ERZ501507 | MGnify/ENA primary metagenome ERZ501507 (study PRJEB25962, sample SAMEA2042582) | human gut metagenome | biome: human gut; feature: human-associated habitat; material: faeces... | reverse complement strand
GGCGGGCACGGCCGAGCATGTCGATCGTGGCGCTCTTGAGCTCGTAGCCAAGCTCTTCGGAGATGACCTGGCCGCCGGTCAGGATGGCGATATCCTGCAGCATTTCCTTGCGGCGATCGCCGAAGCCCGGCGCCTTGACCGCAACGCAGGTGAACGTGCCGCGCAGCTTGTTGACAACCAGCGTGGACAGCGCCTCGCCCTCGACGTCCTCGGCGATGATGAGCAGCTTCTTGCCCATCTGCACCACCTGCTCCAGCAGGGGCAGGATTTCCTGAATGACGGAAATCTTCTTGTCGGTGATAAGGATCAGCGGATCATCGAGAACCGCTTCCATCTTTTCGGTGTCGGTCACCATGTAGGCGGACGCATAGCCGCGGTCGAACTGCATCCCTTCGACGATGGTCATGCCCGTGGTCATGGTCTTGCTTTCTTCCACGGTGATAACGCCATCCGCGCCGACAGTTTCCATTGCGTCGGAAATCAGCTTGCCGATGGTTTCATCCGCAGCGGAGTTCGCGGCGACGTTGGCAATCGCCTGCTTTCCGTTGATGGGCTGGGACAGCTCCTTCAAGCCTTCCACGGCGGCATCCGTCGCGGCGGCAATGCCCTTCTTCAGCACCATGGGGTTTGCGCCGGCGGCGAGGTTGCGCAGACCTTCGCGGATAATCGCCTGCGCGAGCAGGGTCGCGGTGGTCGTGCCGTCGCCAGCGACGTCGTTGGTCTTGGTGGAGACTTCCTTCACCAGCTGCGCGCCCATGTTTTCAAAGGGGTCTTCCAGCTCAATTTCCTTGGCGATGGTCACACCGTCGTTGGTGATGAGCGGCGCGCCGTACTTCTTGTCCAGCACCACGTTGCGACCCTTCGGGCCGAGGGTGATTTTGACGGTATCCGCCAGCGCGTTCACGCCCTTTTCAAGGCTCCGGCGAGCCTGTTCGCCATACTGAATCTGCTTAGCCATAAAACTTACTTCCTTTCAATAAATTGCGGAGTCAGCTTATTACTCCACCACAGCCAGAATGTCGCTCTGGCGCACAATAATCAGCTCTTCGCCGTCGATTTTGACTTCCGTGCCGGCGTACTTGCTGTAAATAACCTTCTGACCTTCCGTCACCTGCATCTTGATTTCCTTGCCATCCACATTGCCGCCGGGGCCGACAGCGAGAACAACCGCCATCTGCGGCTTCTCCTTCGCGGCGCTGGTCAGAATCAGACCAGACTTGGTGGTTTCCTCGGCTTCAACATTCTTGATGACAACGCGGTCACCCAAAGGCTTCACGGTCATAGTGTCATTTCCTCCTTGCTTCTCTTCAGGCTGTTAGCACTCACTTTGCATGAGTGCTAATCAACATGGAGTATTATGTACCAAAACGCGAACGAATGCAAGCGAACAAACGTTCTAAACGCAAAAAAATTTCTGCAAATCGGGAAAAATCAGCCGTGGGGTGGGCAAAAGTCTCCTTCTGTGGTACAATAGGACGATAAAGAGGGGGATTTTATCGAATGCGTGAGACGATTTCGGCGCTGCTGCTGGCTTGGTACGACCAGAACGCGCGGACGCTGCCTTGGCGCGGCATCCACGACCCGTACCGCACATGGGTGAGCGAGACGATGCTGCAGCAGACGCGCGTGGAGACGGTGCGTGGGTACTACGAGCGCTTTTTGGCGCGCTTCCCGGATGTGGCGGCGCTGGCGGCGGCGGATGAGGCGGACGTGCTCAAGCTCTGGGAGGGGCTGGGGTACTATTCGCGCGCGCGGAATCTGCATCAGGCGGCGCGGCAGGTGGTGTGCGACTTCGGGGGCGAAATGCCGCGCGAGGTGGCGCAATTGCGGCAATTGAAGGGCATCGGGGCATACACTGCCGGGGCGATTGCAAGCATCGCGTTTGATGAGCGTGTTCCGGCGGTGGACGGCAACGTCATCCGCGTCGCCAGCCGGGTGATGGGTATCCGCGAGAACGTGGGTATCCCTTCCGTTCGGCGCGAACTGGAGGAAAAGGTGGATTCGCTTGTGCCGGCGGCGCGTCCGGGCGATTTCAATCAGGCGCTGATGGACTTGGGGTCGGCAATCTGCGTCCCCGGCACGCCGAACTGCGATATCTGCCCGCTCCGGGCGCATTGCGACGCGTACGACGCGGGCGACGCGGAGGATTTGCCCGTGCTGCCGCAGAAGAATCCGCCGAAGCCGTTCGATTGGGACGTGCTGCTGATTTTTTCCGGCGAGAAAGTCCTGATGCGCCAGCGCACGGAGACGATGCTGCACGGCTTGTGGGTGTTCCCGATGCTGCCGGGGCATACGGACAATCCCTCAGATTTCGGCGCGCAGATGCACATGAATCTGCGGAATGTCCGCCCCGCGGGGGACGCGAAGCACGTTTTCACGCACCAAATCTGGCGGATGAAGCTGTATCAGATGGACGCGCCCGACGCGGATGCGCCGAAGGGGTATCGGTTTGTTACGCTGAATGAGATGAACGCGCTGACGATTCCCACGGCAATGAAGGCGGCGGGGAAAGTGGCAAGGGCGCGGCTGGAAATGCGGAATAAGGAGACGTGAATCCGCAAAAATGACACGCAAAAAGCCGGGAGACGCACCATGCGGTGTTCCTCCCGGTTTATTTTTTGATTCGTTTACAGTTTCTGTCCGCAGTTGGCGCAGAACTTCGCGCCGGGCTGCACTTTCTGACCGCACGCGGGGCAGACGTTCGCCGCTTCCTGCTTCTGGCCGCAGTTCGGGCAGAATTTCGCACCGGGGGTCAATTGCTCACCGCAGTTTGCGCAGAAACTCCCCTTCTGTGCCGTCGGCTGCTGCTGAACCGGCGCGGCGGGCTGCTGCGTCGCCTGCATCGCCTGCGCGAACGCCTGACCCATCGCCACGCCTGCGCCCATGCCGACGCCTGCGCCCGCCATGCCGCCGGGGTTGTTCGCCGCCTCGCGCATCGCTTCCGCCGCCTGATACTGCGTGTAGCGGTTCATGTCGCCCAGCACGCCCATGGACGTGCGCTTATCCATCGTCTTTTCGACTTCTTCCGGCAGGGAGATATTCTCAATGACGAACGACGCCAGCGTCAAGCCGAGCTTCTCAATGCGCGGGTTGATGGTCTTGAGCGCATAATCGCCGATTTCGTCGTAGTTCGCCGCCAAATCGAGCGCGGGCAGCTTGCTTTCCGCAATCGCGTCGGACAGGCCGGACACCAGCGTGCGCTTGAGCTGCCCTTCGACGTCCTGCACCGTGTATTCGCTGCTTGTGCCGAACACCTCGCGCAGGAAAACCTCCGGGTCAGCAACGCGGAAGGAATATGCGCCGAACGCGCGCAGGCGAATCATGCCGAACTCGGCGTCGCGCATCATGACGGGGTTCGTCGTCCCCCACTTGCAGTCAAGGAACTGCTTGGTGTTCACAAAGTACACGTCGGACTTGAACGGGCTGTTGAACCCGAACTTCCACGCCTTCAGCGCCGTCATCACCGGCATATTGGCGGTGGACAGCTCATAGCGGCCGGGCTGGAACACGTCCGCCAGCTTGCCTTCGTTGACGAAAATCGCCACTTGGCTCTCGCGGACGGTCAGCTGCGCGCCCATCATGATTTCCTTGCCGTTCATGTCGTACTTGTGGACGATGGTGTTGTTCGTGCTGTCCGTCCACTCAATGACATCAATCAACTGTCCGCGGACGATGTTGCCGATGCTGTCAAAAATGCCCATAATTTGCCTCCTTGCTGTCTAATCATAACTGTATGTTACGCCATCAGTCTTTATGCGCGAGCGCCGTCAGGCACGGCAGCACGCGAATCGATGCAATCCGCAGGTCAATGCCCATATACTCGTCCACATGCTCAATGCTGTCGCGGATGTGGTCGGACAGGATGCCGGTAATCGACGCGTCCTCGTCCGGGCCTTCGTGGAAGAGCATCGGGCAGCCGAGCAGCACAATGCGGTCGCCGGGCAGGACGCAGGCGAGAATGCGCAGCCCGTGCGCCTCAACACCGAAAATGTTGCGCAGCGCCACTTCCAGCCGATCGCTGCCGTACTGCCAGCGGCCGCGCAGGAAGTCGTTGTCCGCCGGGATTTCCAGTTCCGCGACCACGCACGGCTTGGTCGGATCCATCTTGCTGCGGATGAGCCGCAAATGGCGCAGCACATCCTCCTCCGACGTCGCCCTGCCGTCCATCAGCGCGCGGAAAAACTCATGCCGGCACTCTTTGAGCAAATCCGCCGTGGAGAACGCGTCGTTGCTCACATCGGCGTTGATGCGCCCCAGCAGTCGGCGCAGTTCCACGGCATAGCTTTCAATCACGCCGGGCTTCGTGCTGACCGCCATAATCGGCAGCATCGGATTTTTCTCCAGCAGCTGCTCAACCAGCAGGTCATCCTGCTCCTTCGGCAGCCCAATTGCCACCGCGTCCGCATGGTTGACGCGCAAGCTGCTCAGCGCTTCCTCCGCCGTGGAGACCACCCGCGGCTGCTTAAAGCCGAGTTCTTCCCACTTGACTGCGCTGAACGCTTCGACCACCGCCGGGTCATTCGTCGCCAGTAAGAGCTTGTACATCCTTCAAGCCTCCAAATTCATGTGTCGATCCGGCTCTATTATACCGCATTTTTTCGGAAAACACAATAATGCAATGATAATTTGGCGAATTATTTGCCACCAAGGGTATATTGGCGCAGGATGCGGTTCATGGCGCGTCCGGGCAGAACTTTGTGCAGCGCGGGGGCAAGCATCTGTGCCGGACTGCCGATTTTCTTGCGGAACGGCAGCTTCTCGCGCGTGAGAAGCTCCGCGACGCGCCGTCCCAGTTTCGCCGGGTCAGACCCGTTTTCCTCGTCGCGGCGGATGGCTTCCGTTCCCTTGCGGAAATCCGCCCAGTAGGGGGATGCGTCTGTCATCGCGGCGGAGGTCAATCGGCAGCGCGACGAGCCGCCGCGGTGGTCACCCGGCTCTATCAGCATCACCTGAATGCCGAAGGGCGTCACCTCCTGCGCGAGGCACTCCGCGTAGCCCTCGATGGCGTGCTTGCTGGCGGTGTAGGCGCTCTGGAACGGCAGCCCCATCAGCCCGTTGATGGACGAAAACAGCACCGCTTTGCCGCCGCCTTTTTCCCGCATCAGCGGCAGTACCTGCTGATTCACGCGCACCATGCCGAGGAAGTTCGTCTCCATCACGCGGGCATAATCCGCCAGCGCCGTCTCTTCGCACGAGCCGAAGCACAGCACCGCCGCGCAGTGAATCACCGCATCCGGCGCGCCGATTTGCTTCGCGCGTTCCATAAAATCGCGCACGCTGTCGTCCCGCGTCACGTCCAGTGGCAGACGTGTCATGCGCCCGTCGGTTTCCCCCGTGAACGAGCGCGCGCCCGCGAAGACCGTCCAGCCGTTATCCGCCAGTGCTTGCGCCGTGTATGCGCCAAGCCCGCTTGACGCGCCCGTGATGTAGGCGATCATGCGCGGAGCAGGTTTTCCACCACCTGCTGGGAGTGCGCCGCCAGCGCCGTGAAGGTCGGGTAGTCCATGTCGCTGTGGCCATCCGCCTGATCGCTGATGGAGCGCAGTACGCCGCACTTGACCCCATTGAGCAGGCAGGTATGCGCCACCGCGCCGCCCTCCATCTCCACCGCCAGGGCGTTAAAGAGATGATGAATGCGCGCGCGGGTTGCGCCGTCGTGTATAAACTGGTCGCCCGTGGCAATAATGCCTTCATGAACGGTCAGATCCGCCTTTTTCGCCGCCGCCACAAGGCGCGCGCGGAGTTCTTCGTCGCAGGGCAGCTCGACGAGGTTCACCTTGCTGACCATGCCCACCGGGTCGCCCAGGGGGGACGTATCCGCGTCGTGCTGCACGGCGGCGGTCGCCACCACGAGGTCGCCAATGCGCACGCCGTCCGCGCCCGCGCCCGCAACGCCCAGATTCAGCACCCAATCCGGCGAAAACGCCGTAATCATCTTCTGTGTGCAAACTGCCGCGTTCACCTTGCCCGGCCCGCATACCGCCAATACCGCGTCCTGCCCGAACAGCTTGCCGCTGACGAACGTATCCATGCCAATCGTCGTTTCCCTGCGCCCTTCGAGCTTCTTTTCGAGCGCCTCCACCTCAACCGCCATGGCGCCAATCAGACCAATCATTCTTGCAATCCCCCTGATTCATCAGAATAGTACCATTATACCCTGTTTTCGGTGCTTCGTCAATCATTTTCGCGGGAGGCGACTGCCCATGTGGATTTCCCTGTTGATGCTGCTTCTGCTGCTCGTGACCCCCATCTCCTGCCGCGCGGAAATTCGGCAGGAACATGGCACGCGCTTCCGGATTCTCCTGCGCATCTGGGGCATTCCCCTGCGCTTTGACCATTCGCAAGCGCCGATGCGCCCCAAAGCCCCGTCCGCCCAGCAGCTTCAAAAAGGCAAGGCGCTGCTGCGCGCCCTGCCCAAGCTCAAGCGCCCCGTGCGCCTGCTGATGCGCCAAACCGCGCTGGAGCAGCTGCTCGTCCACGTCTCCCTCGCCCTGCGCGATCCGGCGGCGACGGCGCTGACGACGGCGTTCCTGCGGCAGATTCGGCTGCTGATTCCGGCGAACTGCCGTGAGAAAGTCCGCATCGCCATTGCGCCTGATTTCCTGCATGAACAGACAGTTTTGGCGGCGCGGTGCATAATCTTCCTGCATTTGGGGACAATCATCGTTGCGGCGGCGATGGCGCTGACCGCGTGGAAGGAGGCATCCTCATGGAACATCCCATCAGCGAACTGATGCAGACCGCCATGTCGTCGATGAAGGACATGGTGGACGTGAACACCGTCGTCGGGCATCCGGTGCAGGCATCTTCCGGCAGCACGATTATCCCCATCAGCCGCGTCACGTTCGGCTACATGACCGCGGGCGGCGATTTACTGGCCGACAAGCCTGCGAAAGACGCGCCGGATTTCCCCTTCGCGGGCGGCAGCGGCGCGGGCGTATCCGTGCAGCCGGTTGGGTTTCTCGTCCTCTCCGGCGACACCGTGCGGATGCTCCCCGCAACCTGTTCAAGCGTCGCCGACCGCGTCGTCGACCTGATTCCGACGGTCGTCGAGGATGTGAAGTCTTTCCTGACGCATCAGTAAAAGAGGCAAAGCATGAAGCTGAAACGACTCCTTTTCCCCCTCTTGACGCTGCTGCTCGTCCTCCTGCTGCTTCCACGCGCGCAGGCGGAGGAAGTCGCCACAAGCGCGAAGGCGTGCATCATCATCGACGAATCGTCCGGGCGAGTGCTGCTTAGCCACAACGCGGAAACGCCCCTGCCGATGGCATCCACCACGAAGGTGATGACGGCGCTGCTGGCGATTGAGCGCGGGAATTTAGGCGACCCGGTGACGTGCAGCCGCAGCGCCTTCGGTGTGCCGGGAACGAGCATCTACCTTTCGCAGGGGGAAACGCTGTCCCTGCGCGACATGCTCTACGGGCTGATGCTGGCATCCGGCAACGACGCCGCTGTCGCGATTGCGGAACACATCGGCGGCACGGCGGAGGAATTCTGCCGGATGATGACGGCGCGCGCAGCGGAGCTGGGCTGCCAAAACACCGTCTTTCTGACCCCGCACGGCTTGCCCTGCGACGGGCATTACACCACCGCGCACGATTTGGCGCTGATTGCCCGTCAGGCCATGACGCAGCCGCTCTTCCGGGAAATTGTCTCCACGCGCCGCGCGACAATTCCGTGGGAGGGACGGCCGTACAGCCGCGTGCTGAGCAGCAAGAACAAGCTGCTGGCCACCTACGAGGGCGCAACGGGCATCAAGACGGGCTATACGCGCAAGGCGGGGCGGTGCCTGGTGTTCGGCGCGGAGCGGAACGGAATGCGCATCATCGGGGTGGTGCTGAACTGCCCGGACTGGTTCGACGAGGCGGCGCGGCTGATGGACAGGGCATTCCAGCGATACGAATCCGTGACGATGCTGAACGCGGGCGAATCGCTGCGGACGCTGCCTGTGGCGCATTCGGGCGGCGCGAGCGTCCACGCGGTGCTGGCGGCGGATTTGCGCGGCGTCGTCATGCAGGGGGCGATTCCAAGCATCGAGATTGACTTGGGCAGCGAGGAACTCGACGCGCCGGTGATTCGCGGGACACCACTTGGCGTGGCGCGGCTCATCAGCGGCGGCGAGGTGATTGCGGAAGTGCCGCTTGTGGCGGACGCGGACGTGCCGCGCGATGATTTTCCCGCGCACTGGCGGCGGATTTGGGAAAACTGGCTGATGGTAGAGAACGCGCCTGTCACGAATGGGGTGTGACAGGCGCGTTTTTAATTCGGAATGATTTGGCTGCCAGTGTGCGGCATCTCATCCGCGATTATGCTTCATTTTGCCCTTCGAGATACGCCTTCTGCCCCAGCGTGAACGCGTCCTGCCCGTAGCAGTCCGCGGCGACGACAAGCGGCAAATCCTTCAAGGTCAGGCGCTTGACCGATTCAGGGCCAAGATCGTCCCAGCAGATGACTTCCAGCGACGTGACGCACTCCGCCATCAGCGCTGCCGCACCGCCGACCGCGGCGAAGTAAACCGCCGGGTATTCCTGCATCGCCGCCATGACTGCCGGGGAGCGGCTGCCCTTGCCAATCATGCCGCGCAGACCGTGCTGCAAAAGCGTCGGGGTGGAGGAATCCATGCGCGTCGAGGTGGTAGGTCCAATGGAACCAACGGGACGTCCGGGCGGCGTGGGCGTCGGACCGGCGTAGTAGATGACTTGACCCGCCAAGTCCACCGGAAGCGGCTTGCCGGCGCGAATCAAATCCATCATGCGCAGGTGCGCCGCGTCGCGCGCGGTGTAAACCACGCCGGAGAGCAGGACGTGTTCCCCCGCGTGGAGGGACTTCACGTCTTCTTCCGTCAAGGGGGTGGTCAGTTTTCGCATAGCATTCTCCCCTTTCTCACAGCACCGCCGTCGCGTGGCGCGTGACGTGGCAGCTGACGTTGACGGCGACGGGCAGACCCGCGATGTGCGTCGGCGCGGCAATAATGTGCATCCCCAGGCAGGTCGTGCGTCCGCCCAGCCCCTGCACGCCGATGCCGGTCTGGTTGATGGCTTCAAGCAGCTCTTCTTCCAGCTGTGCGTAGAACGGGTCGGGGTTGGGCGTGCCCAGCGGCAGCATCAGCGCGCGCTTGGCGTTCTCCGCCACCTGCTCGAAATCGCCGCCGATACCGACGCCTATAACCATCGGCGGGCAGGGGTTGCTCCCCGCGCGCCGGACGACATCGACAACATAATCTATAATATCCTCGCGCGAGGCGGAGGGAGTGAACATTTTAAGCGCGCTCATATTCTCGCTGCCGAAGCCCTTGGGCGCAACGGTCAGCTCGACTTTATCGCCCTCGACAAGCTCGATATGCAGAACCGCGGGGGTGTTGTCGCCGGTATTGACGCGCCTGAGAGGATCGGCAACGACCGACTTTCTGAGATAGCCCTCGGTATAGCCTTTTGCGACTCCGGCGTTGACGGCATCTTTAAAGCTGCCGCCGACAAAGTGGACATCCTGGCCGACCTTTGCAAAGATAACAGCCATTCCGGTGTCCTGGCAGATTGGAATATCCAGCTCCTTTGCGGCGCAGAGATTATCGCACAGGCGGCACATTATATCTTTGGGCACATCATCGGTTTCTGCATCGGCGCTCTTTTTGATAAGCGCTGCGAGGTCATCAGGCAGAACTTTGTTGGCGCTGATGCACGCGCGGCTGACCGCTTCGGTTATGAGACTGACATCTATCTCACGCATTGGGCTTTCCCTCCATGAGAATCTCGCCGTCGCCGACAACGAGCAGCGGCTTTGCGAAGAGGGTCAGCGGATCGGAATCGAACAGGCTCATATCGGCATCCTTGCCGACTTCGAGAGAGCCGACGCGGTCGGAGATTCCGCACATCTCGGCGGGATTTATGGTTATGGCTCTCAGCGCATCATCATGAGTCATGCCCTCGCGCACGGCAAGTCCCGCGCACAGCGGCAGATATTGGATAGGGATAACGGGATGGTCGGTGACTATAGCGGTCTTTACGCCCGCCTTGCTCATCACGCCCGGGGTCGCGGGAGTGGAGTCCTTGAGCTCGGGCTTGCAGCGGTCGCTGATAAGAGGGCCGCTGAACGCCTTGACTCCGGCTTTCGCGAGTCTGTCGGCAATAAGATGACCCTGAGTGCAGTGGACAACGCAATAATCGAGCCCGAACTCCTCGGCGATACGCACGGCGGTGAAGATATCATCGGCGCGGTGGGCGTGAATATGCATCTGCATATGCTCCTCAAACAGCGGAGCGAGAGCTTCGAGCTTTGCGTCGAACTCGCGGCTCGCCTTATCTTTTTTGATATATTCGCGAGTCTTTGTCAGCTGTTCTCTGATTATCGCGGCGGTCGCCATTCTTGTGCTGGGCGCCATCTTTTTCTCGTTATAGACGGTCTTGGGATTCTCGCCGAGGGCGAATTTCATTGCGGCGGGAGCCTTGACAACCATATCATCTATGCACACGCCATGGGTTTTTATCGCCGCTATCTGACCGGCTACGGGGTTCGCGCTGCCCGGGCAGGTCAGCACGCAGGTAACGCCCGCTTCTCTCGCCTCTTCAAAGCATCTATCGAGAGCGTTGACGGCATCGAGCGCTCTGAGGTTCGGTGTGACGGGATCAGTCATCTCGTTGCAGTCCTCGCCCTCAAAGGTCAGCGAATCCTCGGTGATGCCGATATGTGTATGGGCATCGATAAAGCCTGGATAGAGCGCCGCGCCCTTGGCGTCATAAGCCTCGCCCTGCGGGCAGTCTTTCATATCGCCCAGGGAGATTATTTTTTCATCAAACTCGATATATCCGTTTTCGATAGTACCGTTCGTTACCGTATGTATAACGGCGTTTTTGATAATCACAAGATCGCTCCTTTTTCTTAAATCAAAAAAGCGGGCTGAACGCCCGCCTGATAATACATTTTTTCCTGTCTGCCGCCGCCGCGCCTCGAATAGCCTCCGCTGCGCTTAGAATCGGAAGATCTTTTCAGATCGGTCATTTTTTCATCGCTGATCTGCTTGAACTTTGCCATCATATCCTCAAAGGACTGGTTGCCGGAAGTCTCCTGATTGACGGCTTCGACCTGTCTGCCCTGCTGAGGCGGTCTGCGCTGGCCGGAGGACTGCTGATGCGGTCTGTTCTGCTGACCCTGTCTGTCGCCCGAGGGACGTGGTCTGCGCTGAGGACGGTCGCCGCCGTTATTGTCGGCATTGAGCTTCTTTATCGAAAGGGCTATCTTGCCTTCGGGGCTGATCGAAATGACCTTCGCCGTAACTTCCTGGTTTAGCTGCAAATGCTCTCTGATATCCTTGACATAAGACGTTGAGACCTCGGAAATATGGATCATACCCGTTTTTCCGCCCTCAAGTTCAACAAATGCACCAAAATCGGTAAGACCGGTCACCTTACCCTTAACAACACTTCCCTGCTCGATCTGCATAATAGTACGCTGCTCCCTTTTTTTACTTGTCCGCCGACTGCTGTTCGTTGTAATATACCCTTTCATCCGGGAAAACATAGCCGAGTTCACGCCTTGCTATCTGCTCGACATAATCATCGAGATCCGAACTCTTGACAAGCTTTTCAAGCTCCTCATTCTCAGCCTTCTTATCGGCAAGCTGAGTTCTGAGCTGAGCATTGTACTTCTCCTGAGATTTGATATCGGACTGCATGACAATAAAGGATATAAGGAAATAACACACTGCGACCGCGAACACGATCATCAGTATGGTACTATGCCTTTTTTTGAGTCTGCGCTTTTTTTCCGACATTCTTACGTTTCCCTTTGACCTTCTGTTTCCTTGCTTTGGGGCATATTTGCCTATTCAAAGTATACAACATATTGCGCCCCTTTTTCAAGAGGTAATTCATATTTTTTTCATTTTTATTTGACATTATTCCCTCTTTTTCCCCGGGCGGCGTTAATTTCTGTGATATTTTTTCTTTTAAGCTGCAAAGCGGCTTGCTGACAGCGTCTTTCATCCGCCAAAAGAGCTTTCTGAGCTTTGACGAAATAAGCAGACCGAGATGTTTTGCCGCCGCGCCGAGGCTCAGGCGTTCGGCTGCAAAGCCGAGCAGCTGCGCCGCGAGGATATAGAGTAGGGTGCGCCCGTCATTGAGCACGAGTATAAAACAAAACGAAGCAAAGGCGCAGATTATTACATAGAGAATATCGGTCACGAATATGACTTTGCGCCCGCCCGGCAGAACGGCGCGGACGGCGCACACGGCATCATAGAACACTCCGAGCAGAAAGCCGATGCCGAGCGAATGCAGAAAGACGGATATCTGGCCGTCCAGCCCCTGGATATACTCCATCAGCGGAACACGCGGCTGAAGAATCCGCCTTTTCCGGGCTGTTCATCGGAATAGGTCAGCGAATTGACCGTGCCCTCAAGGCTCAGTTCGCCGCTGTCGACATTGAGATTGATTATATGCAGGTCGCTGCCGCGCACGGTCAGCTCCCCCATCTGCGTGAATATCACGACCGTCTGCTCGTCAAAGCTGTCCACATCGGACACGCCGGAGACGGTCAGGCGATTTCTGTTTTCCATTATAAGATTGTGGGGCAATGCCTGAACTTTGTTTTCTTCCGTCATAAATAAAACCTCCCGTCCGTTAATAATACGGCGGGAGGCTCTCGATTATGACCGATTTACAGAATTTCGTACATCGCGGCGGCGTCCTCTTTGCGGACGGTCTCGGCAACATTGAGAACACGCGCACGGGTCACATTCTGACCCATGGATATTTCAATGACATCGCCGACCTTCACATCATAAGACGCGCGGGCTATTTTGCCGTTTACCGTGACGTGCTTTGCGTCGCAGACCTCGTTTGCGACGGTGCGGCGCTTTATCAGGCGCGACACCTTAAGATACTTATCAAGTCTCATAACATTCCGCGGCAAAAGCCGCATCCTTTCAGAACATTAGAACGTTAAAAAAATCAGGGGCATCTCTGCCCCTGAAAAGCCAGCAAAATTATTTTGCAACCTTGTCTTTAAGACCTTTACCAGCCTTGAAAGCGGGAACCTTGCATGCGGGGACATCGATGGTCTCGCCGGTTCTGGGGTTACGGGCAGTCTTAGCTGCGCGCTCTCTGACCTCGAAAGTGCCGAAGCCTGCGATCTGAATCTTGTCGCCCGATGCGAGAGCATCGCCGATGCAAGCGATAACAGCGTTGACAGCCTTCTCGGCGGTCTTCTTCTCAAGTCCCTCTTTTGCTGCAACGGCAGCGATAAACTCTGTCTTATTCATTACGTGTTTCTCCTTTTATTTTTTCTTTTCTTTTTTATGCAATGTCCGTTGGACACAGTCATCTTTATTATTTTCTGCTCTCTGCCTTGGCTTCATCCCAGAGTTCGTCGAGCTTTTCAAGCGGAGCGGACTCCATATCAATGCCGCGCTCGCGCGCAAGATGTTCGACACGGATAAAACGGGCTATAAACTTATCGGAAGCCGCAGTCAGCGCCTCCTCGGCATCGCACTTGACAAAGCGCGAAACATTGACGGCGGAGAAAAGCAAATCGCCGAGCTCCTCGGAAATATGCTCCTTGTCGCCCGATTCGATAGCCTCGGAAAGCTCCTTCGCCTCCTCGAGCACTTTCTGCTGAGCGCCGGAGACATCGTCCCAGTCAAAGCCGACTGCCGCCGCTTTTTGCTGAATCTTGGTTGCTCTCATAAGCGCGGGAAGCTCACGCGGGATGCTGAGCATAGGCTCGCTCCCCTTTTTCTGTCCCTTTGAGCGGCGTTTTATGGCGTCCCAGTTATTGAGCACATCGCCGACACCGGAGACCTCGACCTCGCCGAAAACATGAGGGTGGCGCTCGATGAGCTTTTTGCACACGCCGTCGGTGACATCGCCGAAATCGAAGTTGCCCGCCTCCTGCTCCATCTGAGCGTGGAACACGACCTGCATGAGCAGATCGCCGAGTTCTTCGGTCATCAGCTCCTTATCGTCCTTGTCGATAGCTTCGATAACTTCGTAGGTCTCTTCGATAAGGTTCTTTCGGATGCTCATATGAGTCTGCTGTGCATCCCACGGGCAGCCGCCCGGAGCACAGAGCAGACGCATGATCTCAAGGAGATCGTTTATATCATATTTTTCTTTCTGCTTAAAGTCTACCATATGATCCCCTGTCTGATTTTATCGGCAAGAAATATTCTAACCCAAAAGTTCATATTTTTCAAGTACTTTTGCAATTTTTTCGCCTGCGGGCAAAGATTCTATATCCTCGCGCACGATGCCCTTGAAGACGATGATAGCCATCGCATACACAATAACGGCGATTATGATGGCGGCGAGCAGCGCGATATCCGCGCCGTGGCTGACGCTCTTGAGCACATAGTTGCCGAGCAGACCGTAAGCCGCCCACGCCGCGAGGCCGCACATGGCGGCGGAGATAAGCGGTTTTATCAAATCGGACATTATATCAATGCGGACTTTAGTGACTTTTATAACGGCGATGACATTGAGAATGACATTTATAACATAGAACAGGACTGTTCCGATAACCGCGCCGTTGAAGTTGATGCCCGGTATGCCGACGAGGGCGAAGTTGCAGATTATTTTGACGACGGCGGAGACGAGCATTGTTTTTACGGGGATATCCGTTCTGCCGACCGCCTGAAGGAGATTCGTAAGCGGGGTCGAAATGGACATGAACGCAGTCGTGAAGCCGAAGACGGCAACCATTGGCGCTATCATCGGGATATCGGCAGCCATTCTGCCGCGGCCGTAGATAAGAGTAAGTATAGGCTCGGCGAGCACGCCCATGCCGATACCGGCGGGCAGAGCTATGAGCATGGAGACTCTTATAACGGTATTGACGGCGCTCTTGACAGCCGCCTTGTCTTTCATCGTCCACGCCTCAGCGAGGGCGGGAAGCGCGCTGACGCCGAGGGAGACGGTTATCATCGGGACGAGGTTCTTGAAGTCCACGGCGGTGTTATATGCGCCGTAGAGATAGCTCATGAAGCCCTTGCTGTCTGAAAGATTCAAGGTACCGCTCGCGACATCGGCATCGATGCACTGCTTATATAAATTGTATATTGTATCCTGACCGCTCTCGATAGCGTGGAGCAGGCGGTTCTGGATGGTCACGGCGTCGATAAGGTTCGTGGCGTTGAGAACGAGCGAGCTCAAAAGAATCGGCACCGCTATGGTTATCATGTTCTTGGCTATGGCATGATTTGCGGGCGGCTTCGGGGAATTGACGAGCTCGAGGCGGGTTATACCGTCGCCCTTTGCTCTGTGGCGGATGCCGAGATAGATAAGGCTCAGAAGCGAGCCGAGGGTAACGCCGAGTATTGCGCCGGCGGCAGCCCACGGGTATGTTACGCTGAAAGCCTCATTAAGAGACGAGACCTCTTTGCCGAACACTGTAGCGGTAGCCGAGCCTGCGGCAACGGCGCTGTTATAGGCGCTCTCGCCGTAGGACATGATGAGCTTTGCAAAAACAAGTCCGATAACAAGCTTGCCGAGAGCCTCGATGACCTGGGATATAGCGGTCGGGATCATGTTGCGCAGACCCTCGTAATATCCTCTGTAAGCCGAGACATAGCAGCAGAAGAATATCGACGGGGCGACGGCTATCATCGCGGGCAGGTTTCTTATATCCGAGATGAACGCGGCATATGGAATGGAGATAATGACCATGAGCAGCGTGCCCGCGGTTCCGACGAGAAGGAATATCTTGCGCGCCGTTTTTAGCGTCATGCGCGCCTCGCGGTAATGATTTAATGCGACATCCTCCGCGACCATGCGCGACACCGCTATCGGCAGACCCGCCATGGAAATTGAATAGATGGGAGTATAGATGGCATAGACCGAGGTGAAATATCCGTATCCCACGAGGCCGAGCATACTGCCCAGCGGCATCTTGAAGCAGAGACCTATCACCTTGACCACGAGGGTCGAGATGACAAGGATTATTGCGCCGTTCAAGAGCGACTGTTTCTTTCTTTCTGCCAAGGGTAAACCTCCTTGCTGTTCGTTTCTTTCTTAAAACCGTTCCTAATTATATCGTTTGAGGGCGATATTATCAACAATATGATGAAAAATTTAACAATTGTTTAATCCATAAACTCACGAAGCAGCGAGTTTTCGGGAATAACGTCGACCGGAAGAGGCTCGAATCTCTCAAGGCGTTCTATCATCATCTGCGCCTCGTCATACCACTCGCTGCCGCTCCCTACACCGCTCAGCATCGGCACGGCAAGGGCGCGGAACACGCACGGCTCATAGGCATGGAGCGAGTCTATCTTCTCCGCCGCCAAGTGGCTGTAAGGGAAGATATACTTATCCTCGCCGCGCTGAACGCTCCCCCAGAGGTCATATGTCCGCTCGACACTGCTCGCGCGGTGGTAATAATCCCGAACGAGGCGGCGGACAAAGCGCAGATCGCGCTTCGACATAAGCACATCCCCGTCCTCATCGGAGATACGGGACGAGACGCTGACATAGAGCTTCATCAGGTTTTCGTTCGGCAGAGAGTCGGTTATAACCGGGTTCAGGGCGTGGATGCCCTCGACTATCAGCACATCGTCCTTGCCGAGCGTTATAGGGTAGGAGAAGCCGTTCCGCCTGCCGCTGACGAAATCGAAATGCGGCAGTCTCGTTGTGCCGTTTTTGATGATATCCTCAAGGCACGAGTCGATAAGCGCGATATCGAGGGCGTTGACTGTTTCATAGTCGGGTCTGCCGTTTTCGTCGAGAATGGCATCGCGCTGATCGTGATAAAAATCGTCGAGCGAGACAGTGAAAGCCTTTGCGCCGCGCGATTCGAGCCGCGAGGCGATGAGCCCGGCGGTGGTCGTTTTACCGGACGCGCTGGGACCCGCGAGCATGACTATACGCTTTTCGCGGTCGGAGAATATACGCTCGGCTATTTCATCGAGCCTGTCTGAATACCGCTCCTCGGCTTTTGAAACGAGAAAAGCGGGGTCATTTGCCGCCATTGAGTTTATTTTTACGAGAGATTTCAACCTATCACCTTATTTATCCGCAGACGACTGCGAACCGAATATTTCCGAATAGAACTCCGATATGCGTTTCTTGCGCTCCATCAGAGTGTCAAACCGGGCATTATATTCATATGGATATTTGTAGTTAAAAATACGCTCGATATAGTTGCTGCCGGGCTTTTTGAGCTTTGTTACGGCGCCCGCTCCGGCGGCGAGGACAGTATGCGTCTCCTCCATCATGAATACATTATATCTGCACTCCGTACCGGGCTTGCACCAGCCGACATTTTCGAGGTTGCCGACGCAGCGGCTCTGGCGATACATATAATAAGGAATATAGCCGTTATCGAAGAGAACGGAGTGGGAATAATCAATCATCTTCCCCGCCGTCTCCCCTTCGCTGACCGCGTGACCGTGTTCTCTGAGAGTGGATGCGGATTTCAAAGCGAGGGCATGGACGGTTATATTCGCAGGCGCGAGCGAGACGACTCCGTCAACGGATTTTTTGAAGCTCTCGAGCGTATCGCCGGGGAGTCCCGCGATAAGATCGACATTTATATTTTCAAACCCGCTCTTCTCGGCGAGAGCATAAGAAGAAAAGAAATCCGCCGCCGTATGCTTTCTGCCGACCGCTTCGAGCACGGAATCGTTGAGGGTCTGGGTATTTATGCTTATTCTGTCAACCGAGTGGGCGCGCAGCACCTCGAGCTTCTCCTGCGTTACGGTATCTGGTCTGCCGAGTTCGACGGTATATTCGCGTATAGCGGACAGATCGAAGCTGTTTTCTACTGCCGAGCAGACCTTTTCCATCTGCTCCGCGCTGAGAATACCGGGTGTTCCGCCGCCGATATATATACTTTCAAGCCGCAGTCCGATATCGCGGACGATTTTTCCCGTTATTTCAAGCTCTCTGCACAGGTCGTCAACATAGACGGGCAGAAGCTTTGCGGCGTTGGCGTTGGTTATCGAATGGGAAACGAACGAGCAATAGCTGCACCTTGACGGGCAGAACGGTATCGCGATATAGAGGCTGAACGAGCGCTCGTCGCCGAGGGCGGCTATCTCCTGCTCCGTGCCCGCGACGCTCTGCGCAAGGCGCGCTTTAGGCTCGCTGACAAGAAGTTTTTTTGTAAAATAGTCATACGCGCCCTTTTCGTCGAGAGATTCAATGAGCTTCAGCATAAGCTTGGACGGGCGCACGCCGGTGAGTATGCCCCATGGCGGGACATAGCCCGTGACGGCGCTCAGAGCCGAGAAAAGCTCGCGAGCCATGGTGCGCTCGCACTCGTCCTTTTCGGGTTCGTCCGTCTTCGTGACTTCTGCCGAGCGAGTCTCGGTCTTATCCCCGACATTGACGCGCACGCGCACGGAATATCCGCCGCTCGCGCCGTCGAGATATGTTTCGACCTCGGGCGCTCCGCTTTCGGGCAGAGTGTCCGAGACTGTTATCTTTTCGTTCGGGAAGAACACGCGGCAAAGATTCTCCATCTCATAATGGAAATCGTGACCGCAGATATATAGAATCATAGGCGTTTCCTTAAAGCTCTCCTCTGGGTATTTTTCTTAAATATCTGTTTCTGACCCGCTCCTCGGAGAGCGTTGTGGAGCGGTTATGTCCGGTATAGACGGTATATTCGCCGTCAAGGGCGGCAAGGCGTTTGAGGCTTTCGACCATAGCCTGCCAGTCCCCGCCGGGGAGGTCGGTTCTGCCGACAGTGCGGCAAAAAAGAGTATCGCCCGAGAACATCACGCGCTCGGTCCCTTCGAGATAGCACACGCCGCCGAGTGTGTGGCCGGGAGTGTGGATAGTATGGAGAGTGATATCTCCTATCTTCGCTTCAAAGCCCTCTTCCGCGAGCAAGTCGTAATCGACATATTTCTGGATGCCGTGATCAACATGGGTCGCGAGACTGATATCCTCGCACTTGAGGCAGGCGCTGTCATAGGGGTGGATGGCTATTTTCGCATCCGGGTAGTCATCTTTTATATGCGCGACGCCGAGAATGTGGTCATAGTGACCGTGGGTGAGAAGAATATACTTGAGATTTTTCACCTCGTCGCGAAGGACTGATTTCAATTCGTCCGTGTAGTCGCCGGGATCGATAACCGCCGCCTCGCCGCTGTGTTCGTCTATAACGACATAGCAGTTCGCCTGGACGGGTCCCATGGGCAGAGTGTGTATCTTCATCATTTGTCTTTCCTCCATATATCGGTATCGAGCATTATAGTGACGGGGCCGTCGTTTGCTATATCGACCGCCATATCCGCGCCGAAGATGCCTTTTTCGACATTCCTGACTCCGTTCGCGGAGAGCTCGGAGCAGAACAGCTCATATAATCTGTTCGCTTCATCGGGCGCGGCGGAGAGCGTGAAGGACGGTCTGTTGCCCTTTTTGCAATCGGCACAGAGAGTGAACTGCGAGATAGCGAGAATCTCGCCGCCGACATCGTTGACGCTGAGATTCATTTTTCCGTTTTCGTCCTCGAACACGCGCAAACGCGCTATTTTGCCGGCGAGCAATATTGCCTGCTCATCGGTGTCGCCCTCGACAACGCCGAGCAGGACATTGAAGCCCTTGCCTATCTCGCCGACGGTCTTCCCGTCAACGGAAACTTTTGACGATGTGACGCGCTGAACAACAGCTCTCACGGTGATTCCCCCTTGGACTTGCGATATCTAAAAATATAATTGGCATCAGGTTGCGGCTCTCTCGACGCTTAGCACGCCGTCGATTCGCTCGATTTTGGCGGCAACGCTCTTGAGATGCTCGATTCCCGAGACGGTTATGGTCATAGAGAACGTGCTTCTGCCGTCTTTGAAATTCCTTGTGTTTATATCATTTATCATAACGTGCATATTGGCGAGCTGGACGGAGATATCCGCGAGCATACCGACCCTGTTGAGGCAGGATATCATGAGCGTTGCGCGGAAATCCTCTTTTATGGCGCTGTCCCAATATGCGTTTATCCATCTGTCTTTGTCGCCGCAATGCTCGAGATCCTTCGGGACGTTGCTGCAGTCGCGCGTATGAATCGACACGCCGTGGCCGCGGGTAATAAAGCCGATTATACTGTCGCCCGGGAGCGGATTGCAGCAGCGTGAGAACTTGACAAGGCAGTTGTCGATGCCCTCGACTATAACGCCCTCGCTGCTCTTGACGCGCTTTTTCGGCTGGGTGAGCACAATCTCCGGCGGAGCGGACGCCTTGACTATCTTGTTATACTCATCTTTTATATGCGGCATCATGCGGATGAGCGACACGCCGCCGTAGCCGATAGCGGCATAGAAATCCTCGACCGTGTCGAAATGCTGACGCTCCGCGATGCGCTGGAGGAACGACTTCATCTCGTCATCCGGCAGGCGGATAAAGCTGTGCCTGAACTCGCGTTCGACCTCTGCCTTGCCCTCGGCGATATTCTCGTCGCGGCGCTCTTTCTTGAACCAGTTGCGTATCTTGCTGCGCGCCTCGCTCGTCTTGACTATCTTGAGCCAATCGCGGCTCGGTCCCTTGCCGGGCTGAGACGAAGTTAAAACATCAACTATTTCACCCGTCTTTACCTGATAGTCAATCGGCACAATACGCCCGTCGACCTTTGCGCCGGTCATGCGGTTGCCGATAGCGGAGTGAATGGCATAGGCGAAGTCGATAACCGTCGCGCCTATCGGCAGGTTTATAACATCGCCCTTGGGAGTGAACACAAACACCTCTTCAGGGACGAGGTCGCTCTTTATCGTTCTGACGATATCCTCGACATCCTCGGAATCGCTCTGGCTCTCGAGCATCTGGCGAATCCACGCAAGGCGCTTATCGAAGTTGCCGCTCGCGGTGCCGCCGCCGAGCTTATACTTCCAGTGCGCGGCGATACCGTATTCAGCCGTCTGATGCATTTCCCAGGTTCTTATCTGAACCTCGAAGGGTATTCCCTCTTTGCCGATAACGGTGGTATGCAGGGACTGATACATATTCGGCTTCGGGGTCGAGATATAATCTTTGAAGCGGTTCGGGATCGGGCGGAACATATCGTGGATAACGCCGAGGCAGTTATAGCAATCGATAACAGACTCGACTATTATTCTGACGGCGTAGATATCATAAATCTCATCAAAGGTCTTGCCGCCAATATACATTTTGCGGTAGATTCCGTGGACGCTCTTGATTCTGCCCTCGACCTTGCAGCCGGAGACGAGCGGATCGACGCGCTCCTTTATTTTCTCGATTATGCTGTCGAGGAACTCCTTGCGCGACGCGCTCTGAGAGTTGAGATAGTCCTCGATCTCTTTATACGCGACGGGGTCGAGGCAGATAATGGCTCTGTCCTCAAGCTCCTCTTTTATCGTTCTGATACCTAAGCGGTGAGCGATGGGGGCATATATCTCGAGAGTTTCAAGGGCTGTTTCGCGGCGCTTCTCTTCGCGGACATAGCCGATGGTTCTCATATTATGCAGTCTGTCGGCGAGCTTTATAATAATAACTCTGATATCATTCGACATCGCGAGGAGCATCTTGCGGATATTTTCCGCCTGCGCCTCTGCCTTTGTCTCGGTCGGCACTTTAGCGAGCTTTGTCACGCCGTCGACTAATTGAGCTATCTCGTCGCCGAACTCGCGCTCGATATCCGCCTTTGTGACATCGGTATCCTCGACAGTATCGTGCAGGAGAGCCGCCGCCACCGACTGGCTGTCCATGCCGAGGTCTGCGAGAATCGAGGCTACGGCTATCGGGTGGATTATATACGGCTCGCCGGACTGGCGGAGCTGGTTCTTATGATGTTCCTTCGCCACATCATAGGCGTGCTTCACCGTTTCAAGCTCGTCATCGCGGTACATGGTCTTTATTTTTTCGTAGAGCTTATCGAAGCCGTCGTCAAAGGAAGAGCTGCCGTCGGTGAAATCCGCCTGACGGTTCATCTTCTTCTCCTCGGTCTCGCCGTTTATTTTTTCTTCCCACGATCTCATCGGATCACTCCTCATTATCTTGCCGCTGTTTATAAAAAGCTTCTTATATGTTTCATCAATTGTGCGTCCTCAAGGTTCACCTTGGGGCTCTGTTCGTTGACAACGATGCTGCCCGCGGGCGAGCGGTTGAGAACTCCCGTCTGCACCATAACTTCGACAGCGCTCGCGACGGCGCATATTCTGTCATCCCCGAAGCCCGAGCGCAGGCAGAGCATCTCATACTCGGCGCTCCATGAGCCGCGCCGTTTTATCTGGGTATACACCGCGCCGCAGAGGCTTCTGTCCGGCAGAGCGGCTCTCGCCTGCTCAGCAGTCAGCTCCTCGCCGTGCATGACGCGGTCAAAGAGCCGAAGCCCCTCAAGCACTTTTATATCGTCGCTGCCCGCCGGGCGCATATTCCTGATATATACACCAATGCGGACACTCCCCTGATACTCGTTCCTGTCGAGATTGACGGCGAGGTCAACTGTATCGCCGACGCTGTAAAAGAACGAGCGCTCGGTCATGCCGAAATACATGGCGAAGATGCGCGTATCGCCCTTTGAGACGGTTATTCTCATATGCTTGCCGTTGCCGACGGGAGAAAAGCCCTCTATCTTCATGCCGTAAAGTCCGAAGACCGGTTGGGGGTTGCCCGCGCCGAAAGGCTCAAGGGACGAGACGGCATCGAGAATATCCAAAGATATATGCGCGGGATTGATTTTGAGATCTATATTCTGAACCGGAAACGGCATCTCGGTATTAAGCGAATATTCCGTTATCTCCGAGCGCAGCTGTTCGATATCCTTCGCCATGAGCGAGAGTCCCGCCGCCTGAGTGTGACCGCCGAAATGGGTCAGCAGATGCTTTGAGTTTTTTATTGCATCATAGAGCGAGAAGCCCTCGATGCTGCGCCCGGAGCCGCGCGCCGTGCCGTCCTCTGTATTGCGCGAAATTATTATGCACGGTTTTGAATATTTTTCCTGAATCCTCGCGGCGACAATGCCGATAACGCCGTTGTGCCAATCGTCGCCGTCAACAACAATGACGGGGGCATAGCGTATCTCCGGATGCTCAAACAGCTTCTGTTCGACCTCGGCAAAAATCTCGCTTTCAATCGCCTGGCGCGTTCTGTTCGCCTCGTTTATCTCCTGCGCGAGCCCGTTTGCGGTCTCGGGGTCGTCGCTGAGCAGAAGCTCGAGCGCGCGGTTGGCGGAGCCCATTCTGCCCGCCGCATTGATGCGCGGCGAAATCGTGAACGCCACGGAAGTTGCGTTGACATATTTATTACCCGCTCCGGCAACATCGAGAAGTTCGTTTATTCCGGCGCGCGAGCGGTTGTTGATGCTGCGGAGTCCCGCCTTGACTATCGCGCGGTTCTCGCCGGTAAGATTGACAACATCGCTTATAGTACCTATTGCGGCGAGGTCTGCGAAGTCTTCGATAACGGCTGTATCGTCCTCGAGCTCCATGGCACAAGCCAGCTTGAACGCGACGCCCGCTCCGCACAGCTCCTTAAACGGGCTGGTGCAATCCGCGCGCTGAAGATCGACTATCGCCTCGGCGCGTGGCAGAACATCGGGCACTTTGTGGTGGTCGGTTATAACGACCTCCATGCCGAGCTCATATGCGCGCTCTGCAGCGTCCGCGGCGCTGACACCGTTATCGACCGTCACTATCAGCTGAGTGCCCATATCTTTGAGCTTTTCGACCGCGCCGACGCTCAGACCGTAGCCCTCGGTCAGCCTGTCCGGGATATACCACAGGACATTCGCGCCCTTTGACTCAAGATATGTATAGAGAAGAGCGGTAGAGGTAACGCCGTCGGCATCGAAATCGCCGAATATCGCTATACACTCGAAATTATCTATCGCGCGATTTATGCGCTCGACCGCCTTGTCCATATCCGGCAGGGCGAACGGATCGAGAGTAAAGAACGGGTTCGGGTCGAAGAAATCTTCTATCTCTTCGTTGTCGCGAAGTCCGCGTATAACGGCAAGCAGCGCGGCGATAGGATTGAGGCTGTGTTCCTCGGCTATCTGAGCCGCGAGATCCTTGTCATATGAAGCTGCAAGCCATCTTTTACGCATAGGGTTACCATTCCTTTCGATAATAGTTAATTATACCATGTATATAGCGGTTTTATCAAGAGTTTCGGCAGAAAGTTCGGCTTTTCGGCACGGGACAAAAAAAGAGCAGACCGGCTGACCGGTCTGCTCCGTGAATTGATATTTGTTGTTTTATGCTTTTGCCGCCGCAGACTTTCTCGCGGTCAAAATAAGATTCAGTGCGGCTATGAGCGTGAAAGCGATGAGCACGGAATAGAAAACGCTGTAATCGCTCATGATATATCTCAGCCCATAAAACGCGGTAAGCGGCGAAACGACAACCGACACCACCGCGCCGGAAATGATGCCTTTCACGGCGAGCAATCCGACTGTTGAAGCAATCGCCGAGAATGCGGCGTAGCACGCCGAGACAACAGCGAACGCACGATTCTTCGCGACAACGGGCAGGACAAAGAGGCACGCGCAGAAGACGAGGGAGAAAACGAAGCCCAAGACGGACGGGGTATCGCCCCAAATCATGTTCTGAATGTTCAACGCAGTTGCAAGGACAAACGCGGCTGCGGTCGATACGATGCAAATAACTGTTTTTTTCATTTCAGTCACCTCCGGGTGCTTTTTCTATAAGCGGCACATAAAGCCGATGTTGTTACGAAGCATTTTCTGCGCCCAAAAGCGTAAGAACCTTTTCGGCATCGGCTTCATTTATACGGAAAATAACTGCGGGGCTATTGAACTTTTCGCCTTTTAAATACGTCTCGGAAAAGCTGAGATAACAGCCGCTGTCAATGACAAAGCAGGACATAACTCTGCGCTCTGTACCCTCATCATTTTTGAGCTGAATATACACGGATTTTTTAAGCTCCTTGTTCGGATACTTATCTTCCTCGGCTGTTACCGTCATGCCTTTAAGAGCCGAAGTCAGCGCTTCAAGATCTGATTTTTTCAAATCCTTTGTCACATTGCGGACTTCACTGCCCTGAAAATGCGCCGCAGCGGAATCGACGGAAGATATCAGCGACAAATCGGCTATATCGTCGAGCTTATATTCCTTGTTCATATCGTCCGCGTTTACCGTATAGCTCGGGTACGAATCGGACTCGCCGTCGGGCTTCTTTTCTTCATGCGAACAGGCTGTGAAAGCCGTCATACTGGGCACGACCATCATTACTGTAAGAATGCAGCATATTAAAACTTTCATTTTATTTTTTATATTTGTCAAAGCTCATCAACTCCTTGCTTTTGGTTATTGTGTTTTCTGCGTAATAAAAAGGGTGTCGGTGTCTGTATCGAAAACAATATACAAAGCGTTTTCATACAGTTCCATCTGTTTCCAGATATAGTTGTCATTCCAATTGGGAAGATTTTCATCTGAAAGCTTCAAACCTGAAATGTTTTCTTGAAAATGTTCTTCAAACGCAGGAGACTTTTTTGATGAAAAATCATTGAAAAACTCGCTTTGCTCTTTAACTTCAAATACAGTGTAACGAACACCGTCATTATGCGAGCTGTTTCCATCCTTTATATCAAACTTTACTTTCATCTTGTCAGGAAGTTCAATATTCCAGTTTTGCTCATAAATTCTTTTTGCCGAGTAATATAAATTTCCAGCAACATAAAGTCCAATTGGAATGGCAATTGCTAAGACGAGGACAAGAGCGATAATGTATTTCTTATTTTTGGTAATAACAACTCACCTTCTTGTATAATAAAGTATTAGTTATTAGAGTCCCTCTCTAAGAACAATATACTACACTCTAAAGGGTAATGTGGATTGGTTTTAATCCCCTACCGCGATGACGGTTACAGATTTAATCCAGCAACAATAATAAGAATGTGTGATTCATGTTATAAAATACTTTAAAAAATACCACATTTTGAAATATTGTTATCTCCCGACGAAAAAATTTTCCGCCGGGCTCAACTGTCTCCGTTCTTATACCTATGGATACTCATGCTGTTCATAATTATCCTCCGATAAATACTTTTTGAGTTTGGCGTCAATATAAATTCGGTTAAATCGTCCGAAAAATTCTTTCTTACAATGACATATTATTACATTCAAACAAAATTGTCAACCTATTTTACAAATAATTTTTTCATAGGACACAAAACAGACATAAACGTATAATTGCAGAAAATCGTCGAAAGTAAAACTTCCGCAGAGTGCAAGTAACATTCTGCGGAAGTTCTGGTTTATTTATTTTTCAGATATCCTGCTTCTCGAACAGGACGGCTGAACGCTTATAGGCGGCGAAGGTCAGCGCAAGCCAAATCACAACGCCGAGCGCGAGGGTGACGAGCTTTGCCGCCAAAAACTGCGGGTCGGGCGTATCGAGCTTGTTTTTAAAGAGCGGCAATGCATGACAGAGCACTATTTCAACGCCGATAAAGACGAACACAGCGACACTGCCGAGCGCGAACGGCACGCCGATGCGCTTGACATTTTTATAATAAGCCGGGAAAAATATAATATTGAACACGCCGAATATCATAAAGAAGAACGCGAAGAGCGTGATATTTACATCGAGGTCGGCGGCGTTGACGGGGGTCATAATTTTAGCGCGTAAGAGTGCTATCGGCACGCAGACCGCTATCTCGAGCAGTTCGAGCAGGCTCACGGAGATTATGCGGGCGAGCACTGTTTTATGCTTTTCGACGGGCAGCATCATGGTGAAAAACACATCGTTATTCTCCCTGCCGAACTGGCACATGAAGAACACGCCGAGGCAGGTGTAGAACATAATAACGAGATATGGGTAGTTCGGAATAAAGAGCATGAATGCGAGCGGAATAAACAGGATATTCGTCGGATGAAGGACGAGCTTCAGTTCTTTGTTGAGCAGTTCTTTCATTTCGTCTCCCCCTCCCTCTCGATATGCACCATTATATCCTCAAGCCCGGCGGGTGCGGATTCGACGCCTGCGGGCAGTTCGGAATTTCTGACAAGCGCGCTCATGCCGTCTTTTTCGCGGCGCGCGCCGATAAGTTCGATATTCTTAGGCGCGTTATCGGCAGAAAACTGAACTACACTGTATTTTTGGAGCAGAGTGCAAAGAGGTTCATTCTCCGCGATGCGTCCCTGCTTGAGATAGATTATGTTATCGGCGCAGCGGTCAAGGTCGCTCGTGATATGGGTCGAGCAGAAAACGGTCTTGCCCTCGTCCTGCGAAAGGCTGATGAAGATATCAAGAATCTCATCGCGCGAGACGGGGTCGAGTCCGCTCGTCGGCTCGTCGAGGATAAGCAGATCCGCCGAATGAGAGAGCGCGAGAGCGAGCGAAAATTTGACTTTCATGCCGGCAGAAAGCTCGGATATGCGTTTGCTTTCATCAAGAGAGAAAAGCTGCATATATTTTCTGTAGAGCGAGTCGTCCCACTCGGGATAAAAGCGCGAAGTGACTGCCGCGACGGTGCCGAGGCGCTTTTGCGGATAGTAATTCACGCCGCCGAGCACGACGCCCAATCTGCTCTTGATTTTCATCTCATTTTCGGCGAAATGGATTGAAAAGAAACGGATATCGCCCGCATCGGGATGGACGAAACCGAGCAGGGATTTTATAGTCGTCGTCTTTCCCGCGCCATTTCTGCCGATGAATCCGGTTATCTTCCCCTCCTCGAGCGCGAAACTGACATCGAGGGAGAATCCGGCATAATTTTTCTTCAATCCGGCAACTTCGAGAGCGTTCATTCCTCCGCCTCCTCGGGCGCGCGGCGCTGAGCCTCAAACAGAGCATCGGCAAAATTCATATAGACATCATTCTGGACTATCGCGATGCCCTGATTTTTATCGGCGAGCATCAGAAGCGTGTCCCCGGGGTTTATATCGAATATATCGCGCACGCCCTTTGGGATTACTATCTGACCCTTTTCGCCGACCTTCACGGTAGCGATAAATTTGCCCTCCGGCATCTTCATATCGGTCACTCACCTTTCTGAAATTCAAGTGATATTTGTTATACTTTTCCTACTAGTTATACTTATATCACTTCTTCACCGCTTTGTAAAGAGTTTTTCGTCCAAAACGGTGTAAATATTTTTTGATTTTTGTACTTCGGTGCAATAATATTTTTGTTTTAACGGTACCGCAGGACAAAAATTAAATAAATTTTAGAAAATGCACTCTCAGATATTGATTTATTGTTTTTATTGTGATAATCTTACGATAGAGCAATAATTTATGCACAAGATACAAAAACAACACGAAAGGGTGGAAAATTATGAGTAAAAAAGCAAATCCTTATGAAAACTTTCTGAACGTGCTCGACAGCGCCGCTGCGCTTGACGGCATCGATCAGAACGACTATGCGGCGTTCCGTTATCCGGAGCAGGAGCTGAAGGTCAACTTCCCCGTGCGCATGGACAACGGAGAGCTGAAAATGTTCACAGGCTACCGCATCCAGCACTCGAGCACCCGCGGTCCGTGCAAGGGCGGCATAAGATTTCATCCTAATGTAGATATGGACGAAGTCCGCGCGCTCGCCGCATGGATGACCTTCAAATGCGCAGTTGCCAACATCCCCTACGGCGGCGCAAAGGGTGGCATAACCTGCGACCCGTCGCAGATGTCCAAGGGCGAGCTTGAGAGAATGACCAGACGCTACGCTGCAATGATAGCGCCGATCATCGGCCCCCACAAGGACATTCCCGCTCCCGACGTCAACACCAACGCCGAAGTCATGGGCTGGGTCATGGATACATATTCGATGAAATACGGCTATCCCATCCCCGGCGTCGTTACCGGCAAGGCGTTTGAAATCGGCGGTTCGCTCGGCAGACCCGAGGCGACCGGACGCGGCGTCATGCTCTGCTGCCGCGCGCTGACCGAGAAGCTCGGGCTTGACATAAAAGACTGCACATTCGCCGTTCAGGGCTTCGGCAACGTCGGCTCGACCGCTGCTTACCTCATAGCCGACCTCGGCGCAAAGGTAGTCGCAGTCAGCGACCACACCGCAGCGTTCTACTGCGCAGACGGTCTCGATGTTCACGATATGCTCGACTATGCAGCCGGCAACGGCCGCGTGCTCCAGGGCTACAAGGCTGACGGCGTGACCGAGATAGCGAAAGAGGATCTTCTCTACACCGATGCCGATTTCCTTATCCCCGCAGCGCTCGAAGGTCAGATCACTGCCGACAACGCCGACAGAGTAAAGGCGAAGTATATTGTCGAGGGCGCAAACGGTCCGACAAGCTACGAGGCGGATCAGATACTCAACGCCAAGGGCAAGATAGTTGTTCCCGACATTCTCGCAAACGCGGGCGGCGTTATCGTCTCTTACTTCGAGTGGGTACAGAACCTGCAGTCCCTCTCCTGGTCGCTTGAAGAGGTCAACAACAAGCTTGCAGATATCCTCCTCAAGGCATTCGACGAGGTCTACGGACTGACCGAGGAGCGCGGGTATCCGATGAGAACCTCCGCTTACATCATCGCTCTTCGCAGACTTGTCAAGACCAAGAAGATCAGAGGCATTTTCCCGTAAGCTATACAATAATAAATATGAGCCGTGTCGAAAGATGCGGCTCTTTTCATTTTGACAACAGTTTAAATAAAAATGTTGTAATCCGGAAGATTTTAGTGTATAATTTTCATGACAAAGAAAAAGCAGAATCGGGGGCTCTGGTCAAACGGTCACTCCCCCTCATATAAAACAGAAGGAGTTTATTCAATGGATAAGTATCTCATTATCAACGCAGACGATTTCGGAATGTGCAGGGCGGCGAACCTCGCCGTTATGGATCTGCTCAAGTCCGGCTCGATCACCTCTTCGACCATTATGGCTCCCTGCCCGTGGGCATATGAGGCATGTCAGTTTGCAAAGAAGAATCCGCAGTTCGCCATCGGCGTGCATCTGACCTTCACGAGCGAATGGGCTACATACCGCTGGTCGCCCGTCGGCACGAGCAACACCGACAGTCTGCGCGATGAGCTTGGCTTCATGCATCCCGAAAGCATCGACGTTGAGAAGAACGCCGACATAAAAGAAGTTGCGGCTGAGATCCACGCTCAGATAAACCGCCTCAAGGCTCTCGGTCTCACTCCCTCTCACCTTGACAACCACATGGGCTCGCTCTACGGCATCGAGACAGGCCGCTTCGAGCTGCTTCAGCTCGTGCTCAGCATCGCCGGCGAATACGGTCTTCCGTTCCGCTTCCCCGGCACTTTCACCGACGCTCAGATGAGCAACACCATGCTCGACATAAAAGTTGACAAGGAGCAGATCATGGGTCTCGTCGGTCAGCTCAACGCCTATGCGCACAGCGTCGGCGTAGCGAACCCCGACTTCCTGCTTCCCGGCGAGTGGACAGGTCCGCAGAACGACAGCTACGACAACTACCGCGACTACATCTACGAGCTCTACAAGACCTTCCCCGAGGGCGTGACCGAGACTTATATCCATCCCGCGCTCGAGTGCGACGAGCTCAAGGGCATCACAAATTCCTGGCACCGCAGAGTCTGGGAATACAAGCTCTTCTCCGACCCCAAGACGAAGCAGCACATCGACAGCCTTGGCATCAAGCTCATCAACTACCGCGATCTCGCCGAGATGAAGAAATAAAAAAATTCAGAGCAGTTCCTTTCGGGGCTGCTCTTTGCTTATCGATAAATCTGGTTTTTGGGGGCTTCATAGGATTCAGAATCTATGCCTCTCTTGTGCAAACGAGGCAGCGCGAAGCGCCGGAGGGATTGTTTTGAACAAGCTGCATTTTTTTAAAATTGCCGGATATTTTGAACTTTCACGCGGCAACCCCTCAGTCACGGCTTTGCCGTGACAGCTCCCCTTACACAGTGGAGCCTTGAGACCGTGCAATGACGGACTTTTTCAACAGACTCAGAGCAGTTCCTTTTGAAACTGCTCTTTCTATATGCACACGAAAAAACAGCATCGCCGACACGGTGCTGTAATTTTACTATTCACTTTTCTGCATTCAGACGATCGGGTTTTCTTTTTGACATTTATATTATTTCCGATCTATATAAAACGGTAAGCGTAAATTATCTGTTCTTCTGCTGCGCCGGACTACCGTTGATGCGGCGCAATTCGGACATCTTACGGTTGTTATCGTTTTCGTCTGAAATGCCGCGGCCGTTGCCGCTCGATACACCCATCACCTTTCAGCGTTCAAGTCCGCCTGACGAAAAGCTCCGAGTACAGAAAAATTTCTGATATTCTGCTCTGCTGAGCTTTCAGATAAGCTGTGACGGGCGGTCGGAGTACTGATTTTCGCTTTCGCTGTACATCGGACTCGCCTCCAATCATTTTTTGAGTGTACCCCTCAGGTACAGCGCCGACCCGGCGCCGGGAGCCTTCTCCCTCTTTGCATCTTCATTATAGCTCATGTTTTGGATAAAGTCAACATATTTTTTCAACATTTCTAATATTTTATATTAAGTTAGCTTTACAGGCGGAAGATGTAAGTCCCGCGTCACAACGCCTATCATCAAAGACGAAAATACCAAAAAGTTTTCGGGCAATTTGTTTTCGTCTTTCCTTTTTCTATTGACTATTGGGCGCAATACGGGTAAAATAAATACATAAAAAATAAATTGTATCGGCTCGCGCGCAATATACGGTGCGCCGCCGTATGAGAGGTTATTATTATGGCAAAGGATTATAATCCCGACATCGTCAGCGTTGTTGACGAGGAGGGCAAGGAGCACATTTTTGAAGAGCTCGACCGCATCGAGACAGACCGCGGATGCTATGTCGCGCTGCTGCCCGTATATGACGACAGTGAAGAAGTCCTCGAAGGCGAGGACGAGGTTCTCCCCCTCAAGGTCATTGAAGAGGACGGCGAAACATATCTGACAATGATCGAGGACGACGATGAATTTGAAGAAGTCTATCAGGCTTTTGAAGAGCGTCTGAGCGATCTCTTCTTCGACGACGAGCGCACCGACTCGGAGAGCGAAGAGGACGGAGAATAAAATAAAGCCACCCTGCCCTGTGCGATAAATACGGTTCATATTAACCCAACACGTTTTAATCGGGAGCTTAGTCTCCGGCGGCGGATTGCAGACCTCCCGGCTTTTGCCGGAAGAAGGGAGCGCGAACCCGCCGGGCGGCACCCACCTGCTTTGGTATGCAGGTTACTATTGCCGTATCCGGCTCGGCGGGGCTTATTTTTTTGATTGTTTTTTATTATTTTATATAGCATATAAGCGGCCGCAAGCCGCATTTTTTGCGGGCTGAGAGCCGCCGGAAACGGAGGAAAAGCTGTTGCAGCGCATACTTAACGCCGACATTGTCGACATCACCCCTATCGACGGGGGTTTTATATATGCAGAAAAGAAGATGCTTGAAAACGGATCGTGCAGGGTCTCGTTCTATTCATATGACTGCGAGACAAGCATATCAACACCGATAACAAGGGGCGAATATGTCTCCTGCAAATTCGGTCAGAACGGTTCGCGCATAGCGGACGAGCTCGGTCAGAAGGGCGAATTTATCTTCGCTCAGCCGACAAGGTTCTTCAACAACTGCACTGTCACTCTCGACAGAGCCGGGACATTCTCGCTCTTCACGCCCGAGGGTTCATGCGTGAGGCGATATGAATTTACATATCAGGGCGCGCCGGCGTGCAACCCCGTTGCATATGAAAAATCGCTCTGGTGCGTTGTGCCGGAGCGCGACGCGATAATAAACTATTCGATAGACGAAGCCCGCGTTCTGCTCAGAATCGGCGGCGGAGCGCAGAGCGCGTTTTCGTATCCGACAAGCATAACTCTTATTCGCGGGAACATCTATGTCTGCAACCGCGACTCGCACAAGATACGCACGGTGCAAATCGGCAACAACACCTATGCCATCGACGACTACCGCACATTCAACGAGCCTGTATACAAATATTTCAGAGTCGGGAGCAGAGAATACGCTCTGCTCGACTCGGGAGTATACGAAATATAAAAAAGCCCCCTTGAGGCAATACAGGAGGTAAATATGGCAAACGTATTCAGAACGGTTATCAGGATAATCACCTGCATCGCACTGTTCATATGCCCCATGCCCACAGAGAAGAAATGCGCGGCCGAGTTCAACGGCACATTTATCCAGTCCTGGATGAGTTCATACTGGGACGACGAGCGCTGGCAGGATGAGATAGGCGCGATGAAGAAGGCCGGAATAAAGTACCTCATCATTCAGGATGTGGCGCACAAGGCTTCCGACGGCACATGGACTGTCTACTACAACTCGAACCTCGACACATTCTCCGGTGCGACTTTCGGCACTGCGGATGTTGTTGAATCCGCGCTGAGAAACTGCGAGGGTTCGGGCATCAAGGTCATGGTCGGACTCGGGCTCTATGACGAGTGGTGGACTAAATCCGGCTTCGGCAAGGACTACAGCGAGCTGTGCAATGTCTCCGCCGACATGATTGAAGAGATATATAACAAATATGTTTCAAAATATCCCGACACTTTCTACGGCTGGTACTTCACGCCCGAGATGAGCAACGGTCCGCTCGTCAAGCTGTCGTCGCCGTTCATCGCGAAGGGCGTCAATGTGATAATCGACGCTATCGAGCGCACGGACGCGGACGCCCCCCTGCTTTTAAGCCCGTTCTTCTCTCAGTACGGCGCGAACCCCGGCATCGAGAGTGCGAAGCTCTTCTGGGCTTCGTTTATAAAATCAGTGAACTTCCGCGAGCACGATATCTTCTGTCCGCAGGACGCAGTCGGTGCAGGCTGGACGATTGAAGAGAATCTCGTCAATGTCTGGAGAATGTACTCAGACGCGGTGAAGCTCAGCGGAAAGAGCATACGCCTTTGGGCGAATGTCGAGAACTTCACAAGCGCTGTTGCAAAGAGCAATACTACCGGCATAACTACTCCGCTCGTGACAGAGAACACGCAGGATGTGACTGCGACGCTCGACAGGCTCGTCAAACAGATGGACATAGCTTCGCGCTATGCTGAAAATATCATAACGTTCTCGTACAACCACTATTACAGCCCCGTGTATGTCGATCCGATGTTCCACAACACCTATGTTGACTACTTAAAGCACGGTCATGTGCTCGAGAGCGAAGCGCCGACTGCGCCGACTGATCTCGGCTTCTCGGTTGACGGAGACGGGAACACCGTGCTCAGCTGGCAGGCATCGACCGACAACTTCGGCGTAGCATATTACAGAATATGCGCCGACGGCAAGTTCCTCGCAAGATGCGAATACAACGAGGATACCGCAACGATTATCGAAAACGCGCAGAGCGGCACGGTATACAGCATCACCGCATATGACGCCGCAGGCAACGCCTCGCAGGCGGCGGAGATAGTGTATCAGTAAACGCCAATCTACGAAAAATCCGCCGGACATTACAAAAACAGATAAATACACCTTTAATGTTGACGAAAGCTGAATGAAAAAATGCCGTTGACCGGGTTCGGTTGACGGCATTTTTATATTCCGAATCGTTCAAGAACACAAGCAGAAAAGCTATTCAGCTGTCACGACGGGCGCGTATCCGGAAGCACATTTTTAATAGTCAAACGGAGTTCGCCTATATGGTCGGCATAATAAGCTTTTAAGAAGATTTAGTGCCGCTTGCGCGGCATCAGTGCATCGAGTCACCGCACCCTACAAGTTGCTTGCCAATTAAATCGTGCAAACTTCGCGGGGTTGATGATATCCCCATATCGCGGACTTATTCACTATTCACTTTGCGGGCGGATGATATCCGCCCTGCTTACTTTGAGCGAAGCGAAACCACCCCCCTCAGTCTCGGCTTACGCCGAGCCGACTCCCCTACAGGGGCGCCTGAACGGATTATGCGGCAAATTCAAATTTATCAGGCAATTACAACGGCTCAAATATTGCGTTATATAAAAGCGGCAGGAGCTGCAAAAAAGTTCCTGCCGTTTTTGTTTATACATATTCTGCTGTCATCTGAACTGTTCCGGTAAAGCGGTCGAAGTCTATCATGATGTAGTTGCCGCCGTTTTCGAAATTGAACTCATGTTTGAATCTGCCGTCGGCGTCGGGCGTATATTCGAGCACTTTTCCGTTCATTCTCAGGCGTATTACCGCGCTGCCGGACTCGGTTTTGATATAAGCTTTCACTTTTATCAGCTTGTCGCGCGCCGACGCGCCACCGAACACGGTATCGCGCCCGGTCTCGTTCTCGCACTGCACGGTGTAGCTGCCGGTGAACCAATCCCTGCCGTTGTTCTCGCGCTTGCCGATAAGCTCGGCGCTGCTTGTGACATCGGACATTTTGAACGCGCCGCGCAGATCGTCAAAGTATCTGTCCGCGCGTTTGAGCTGCATACTGCCGCGGCTCATGCACGCCGTGAGCGAGAGCATTAGAGCAAGAGTCAGCAGAACAGCCGCTGCTCTTTTCATTATTCTCTCTCCTTTGCGCCGCTGACTATCTTATAATAGGCGTTGGAGGTGACGCGGTAAACAAGAGTATAGAACAGCGCGAACACGACGAAGCACACAAGAGTTGTCACGGCGAAGAGGACGGGGTTGTTGAAGTTGAAGGTGAGCAATATTCTGCGGATTATTATAGACGCGAATATCATATGCAGACCCGCTCCCGCAAGAGGCAGGAAGAATACCGTGAGCAGCTGGGAATTGATGCTCTTTCTTATCTCTTTCTTTGTCATGCCGACCTTCTGCATTATCTCAAAGCGCGACTGATCTTCGTAGCCCTCAGAGACCTGCTTATAGTAGATTATCAGCACAGCCGCGAAGATGAACACGACCGAGAGCATGACGCCGAGATAGAACAGCGAGCCGAAGGCAGAATAATAATCATCCCTGCCGGCATTGCGACTGTCTATCGAGAATGTCATCATATTGCCGTAAGACGACATTACCGGTTTTGTCGCGTCGATATAGTCATTGCACAGCGCTCTCTCGCCGGCGGTGTCGAGTTCGGTATCGAAAAATCTGAAATACTTATAGTTGACGGTGCGCACCCCGTTGTGGTTTTCGGGCTTTGCAAAATCCGTGGCTGCACTTTTGAAGTCGGGCACGAAAATATATATCGAAGACGCGATATTTACGGCGGAGTCGCCGTCAATGAGGAAGCTGTCGACTGTCTTTTTGACTTTGTAGGTCTTGCCGTCGCCGAGAGTCACGGTGTCATATTTATACTTCATTCTGTAGCCATAGACTATGACCTCATCAGGCGCGAGGGTTTCGTTCGTGCCCATGACGGCGTTGTAGTCCTCTATCGGCACGACATCGAAGCAGGTATACGCATTCGAGTTTGAACCGATTGTTACGCCCGTGTCGCCTGCGATCAGCTTGCCGCCGTCGGAAATCGTGCCGACAGTCACAACGGATCTGTAGGACGCAAAATTTGAGGCGTTCGCCTTATGCGAAGCGGCAAGGGAATCGACGCCTGCGGCGACTTTTTCGATATTGCCGTCATCGAGTCCGTCGATAGTATCAAAGCCTGTCGAGAGCACGATATCGCGCGGATAGCGGGTGTTGATGCTGTCCTCAGTGCCGAAGAGCAGGCAGGTGGTCGAGGATATCATGACGAGCACCATTGTTGCGAGCACGCAGACGGACGCGAGTCCCGCGCCGTTTCTCTTCATTCTGTAGGTCATTGAAGAGACGGAGATGAAATGATTCGGCTTATAATAATAGGTCTTGCGCTTTTGCAGGAAGCGGCAGAGAAGCACCGAGCCGAATATCATCAGAAGATAAGTGCCGATGATGACCATTATGACCGCGATGAAGAAAACGAGTATTGCGCTCAGGGGCTCTGTTATCACAACGGCGGTAATATATGCGCCGATGAGCAAAACTGCGCCGATGATGCCGAGAAGCGGGTTTGCTTTCGGCGGCTTCTCGCCGAGGTTTTCACTCCTTATCAAAGTCACCGCGCTCGCGCCCATTATCTGGCGCACGGAGTTGATAAAGATGAGCAGGAAGATAACGGCGAAAACGCCGACAGTCAGCAATATTGCAGTCGGAGAGACATGGAAAACATAGCTGATATCAGTGCCGCCTATCGCCTTGACGAGTCCGAGTTCGGCAAGCTTCGAGAGCGCGACGCCGAGCACAAGACCGCAGAAGAGCGATATGGCAGAAGTTATCAGGCTCTCCCAAAAGAGCAGGATGCTGATATTCTTTTTGTCCATGCCGAGGATGTTATAGAGTCCGAACTCTTTCTTCCTGCGTCGGATAAGAAACGAATTTGTATAGAAAAGAAAGATGCAGGCGAATATGGCGATGACCCAGCCGCCAAGCATGAGCACGATATTGACCGTACCCTCGCCGAATGTGCCCTTGAGCGACTCGCCGTAGCGCAGGAAGATGACGATATAGTACATCATTATCATGCCTATCTGCGTTAAAATATACGGCAGATAGAGGCGCTTGTTCTTTCTTATCCCATCAAACGCGAGGCGCGGATAGAAAAACTTTTTCATTTGCGCTCACCGCCTGTCGCAAGCAGAGTCAGGGTCTCGGATATCTTCTGATAGAGCTGGCTGTCGGTATCGGCGCCGCGATAGATCTGATGGAACACCTCGCCGTCCTTTATGAAGAGCACGCGCTTTGCGGAGGAAGCCGCCTTGACGGAGTGCGTGACCATAAGAATGGTCTGTCCGAGGGCGTTGACCTCGGTAAACAGGCGCAGCAGTTCATCGGTGGACTTTGAATCGAGCGCGCCTGTCGGCTCATCGGCGAGAATCATGCGCGGCTCGGTTATCAGCGCGCGGGCGACAGCCGCCCTCTGCTTCTGGCCGCCGGATATCTCATAGGGATATTTCTTGAGCAGTTCCGTTATGCCCAGGCGCTTTGCTATCGGCTCGAGGCGGGAATGCATCTCATCGTAGCTCTTGCCCGCGAGGACGAGCGGAAGATAGATATTATCTTCGACCGTGAAAGTATCGAGAAGATTGAAATCCTGGAACACGAAGCCGAGGTTGTCTCTGCGGAAAGCGCAGACAGCGGAGTCCTTTATCTTCGAAAGATCCCTGCCGTCAATCATAACGCTGCCGGAAGTGGGTCTGTCAAGAGCCGCAAGAATATTGAGCAGAGTGGTCTTGCCGGAACCGGATTCGCCCATGATAGCGACATACTCGCCCTCCGACACGCTGAAGTTAACATTTTTAAGAGCCTCGACCTTATTGCCGCCGAGACGGGTTGAATAGACTTTTTTGAGTCCGTTGACTTCCAAAATACTCACTGTAGTTGACCTCCTGTCATTTTGTGGCTCTATTATAGCCGAAAAGGGAAATGCGCCTCCATAGAAAAGGCTTACATTTCCCCTTTCAAATCTTACGTTTTTGTAAGAAGTTATTCTTTTCCCAGTTTATACTGCCCGAGATCGAGGCGAACCGTTGTCCCCTCGCCTACTGTTGAAGAAATCGAGATATCAATACCGAGGTTTTGACATATGCGGCGGCAGAGATAAAGCCCGAGCCCGCTCGCACGGCGGTCGGTTCTGCCGTTGCATCCGGTATAGCCTTTATCAAACACGCGCGGCAGATCCTCCGGCGCGATGCCTATTCCGGTGTCTTTGATACAAAGGACTTTTCCCTCGGAATAAATCTTTATGCTCCCCTCGCGGGTATATTTGAGCGCGTTTGAGAGCAGCTGCTCGACGACGAACGCGAACCATTTTTCGTCCGTAACGGCTTGAATATCAACGCTGTCATATTCGAGGCGAATCCTGCGGTCTATAAATTCCGAGGCGAATTTTTTCACCGAGCTTCTGATTATTTCATCTATATCCTGCCGAGCAAAAACATAGTCGCTGTAATCCGAGCCGAGACGCACAAAGACGAGCACCATCTCGACATACTGCTCTATACGCGACAGTTCGGATGCAAGTCTGCGCGCTTCGGGCACATCCTCTTTCTGAAGAGTCAGACGCATCGCCGCTATCGGCGTTTTTATCTGGTGCGCCCAGATGGTGTAGTAATCGACGGTGTCGCGTATGCGGCTGTCCGTCTGCGCCGTTATCTCCGCTATTTTTTCCTTGAGCACGGATATCAGTTGCTGATAGTCGGAATCAACTATCCCCTCCGGCTCGGGCAAAGCAGATATTAATTCGGTATTCCTGCGGTGAAGCTCTTCGAAAAACTTGTGGCGGCGATACGCTTTTGTAATATCATAGGCGGCGAACACCGCGCCGAAAAGCAGGCACAGGGCGCACGGATACATGACCGCGCGCACGGGCAGACGGTAGACCCAAAAAGAAAACGCGAATATGCAGGCGAAAAGCAGAAGCATCAAAAGCCGCTTCCACCGCTCCTTGAGATAACCCTTAAAAAAGCTCATAACCCCTCCGAAATCAAGCTATTATATACCCCACGCCGAACTTTGTGGCGATAAAATCTTTGAGTCCCGCCGCGTCAAGCTTTTTTCGCAGACGGTTGACATTGACCGTAAGCGTGTTTTCATCGACAAACGAGTCCGTCTCCCAAAGACGCTCCATCAGCTTTTCGCGGCTGACCACCTTGCCCTTATTTTCCATCAGGCAGAGCAGAATGCGATATTCATTTTTGGTCAGCGTTATCTTTTCATCGCCGAAAACGAGAGAATTTTCGCCCGTATCAAGCAATGCGCCGCGATGCTCGAGCACCGGAACATTGGCGCCGAAATCGTAAGTACGGCGCAGAAGAGCCTGAATTTTCGCCATGAGGACGCTGCCGTCAAACGGCTTCGAGATAAAATCATCCGCTCCGAGGTTCATCGCCATGACGATGTTCATATTATCCGACGCAGAGGAGACGAAGATTATCGGCACCTTTGAGACGCGTCGAATTTCACTGCACCAGTGATAGCCGTCAAAGAACGGCAGCATGATATCGAGCAGGACTATATGCGGCGAAAACTCGGCGAATTCGTGCATGACATTGCTGAAATCCTGCACGATATGCGTCTGAAGATTCCACGCCTGTGCCTGCGCCGCGACGGCGTTCGCTATCCCCGGATCGTCCTCAACGATAAAGAGCCTGTACATACCGCACCTCCGAAAACTGTTTCATAAAAATCAACGGACGAAGCCGTCCGAAAACTTCGGCTGTATATAAAATAATTATACGGCATCCGCCGCCGCGTTTCAAGAAAAACAGTATCACAAATGAACTTCGGCGCATAGAATATACAGAAAAAACTTTGGAGGTGCCAAATGAACAACAATCAAAACCGCTGCGGCTGCGGCCGACAGTCATGGACATTGACCGCGAGACGAAAGAGAACACAAATTTCCGAAAAGAGGCATGGACGGGCGAGCATCTGCAGGTAACGCTGATGTGCATACCCACAAACTGCGACATCGGCACGGAGATCCACGAGGACACAGATCAGCTCGTCTGCATCGTGCAGGGCTGCGCGACAATAAGCTTCGGCGCGACGAAATGTTCCATGTGCGACGGTCAGAAGGCAAACGGCGGCGACGCCTGCCTCATCCCCGCCGGAACCTGGCACAATATAACAAACAGCGGAAGCATCCCGCTCAAGGTATATTCCGTATACGCTCCGCCGCACCACGCGGCAGGAACAGTCCAGCGCACCAAGACCTGCGACTGCTGAAAATAAAATAGACACAGGCGCCGTGACTCTGGTGGATCACGGCGCCCGTATCGTTGAGGAAGTGGAGATAAAAAAGATAATATGGAAATTCCAAAACGCAGGTTGGGGGTTCTGCGTTTTGCGTGGATGGTGAAATCAGCGAAGCATTACTTTCTGCTTATTCTCGCCCGGCAGTCTAAATCATCCGACCTCGACTGCCGAAAAGTCATAGTACAGATCCATCGGGCGATTATCGTCGAGCAGGAGAATGCTGTTATCCTCGAGCAGGAGGTTATCTCCCGCATACTTCATGATGAAGTCTATACCGTAGTTGACAGCCTGTTCTTCATTCTCGGCATAAATAAATCCGCTGACGGGGTTGACGGTATCATCGCATGCGCCTATCTCGCTGCCGTCCTCTCCGATTTTCTTGCATCGGCATTCGAGCACATAGCGCGAGCCGACATCCGGAAGTCCGTCGTATTCTTTTAGCATTACTATCCGTCCCTTGAATTTATCTGCAGGTGCGTTTTGCCGCCTGCCGTATGCCTCCGCGCTTCCGGCGGTCAGGCAGCAGACGGAAAAACCCGCCCGCTTCCCGCCGTATAGGAGTATAGGAGGTAGTTGACTTCATTTATGTACTTCGCTTGAGTACGTCATAATTTTAACGCATTGCAAGCAAAAAGTGTTGATTTTTCAAAAAGTGATGTAAAAATGGACAAAAACGATATATTTTGAGCAGTTATTTTTCTATGTAGCGAATATACGACATATTTTGACAAATTGTCGCGTGCCATTTTAGGCACATGAACGACATTTTGTTTGTACAGTGTAATAAGATAATTTACAAAAAATGTAAGAACATACTTTACAATAAATATAAGTCCGCCGCGGTGTGAGGTTATATGAAAATATCCGCGCGGTCTGTTGAAATATTTTTTATGCTCAGACACTGTCATTATAAATAAAGAAAGCAGGCAAGGTGTGTACCCTGCCTGCTTTCTTTTATATAGGAGTTATGTAGGAGATAGATTTCAAATTCATGCTCTTTTCAGAGGTCAACACTATTTTAGCGCATTTGCCGCCGGAAGTGTGAATTTTTGCAAAAGTGATGCGATTTTGGGCGAAAACGATGTTTTTCGTGAGTTTAATTTGCCGAGGTCGCAAAACTCAATTCAGGCGGTGACCGGCAAACAGTAAAAAATAATCGCTGATGACATTTTTTATTTTTCTGTTTGCTTTTTCGACAAAATGTGGTATAATATTTGCGGGAGCGTGATTCTTTTGATAGATATACTTGTCTGCGACGACAGCGCGGAAATAGTTGAACAGGTTAAAAAACTGCTGTGCGCATGGGAAAAAGTGAACACTGTCAGCTTCAATATAGACTGCCGTCAGTCGGGAAAATTCATTCTCGAAAACAAGCACAAATATGACATTGCTTTTATTGATATCGAGATGCCCGAAATGAGCGGACTCGAGCTCGCCGTTGAGCTCAAGAAGCAGAATCCAGATGTGCTGATTATCGTTCTGACCTCGTTTCAGCGATATCTCGACGACGCGATGCGCATCCATGTTTTCAGATACCTCTCGAAGCCCGTTGATGTCAATCGCTTCAACAAGAATCTCTTTGACGCTGTTCAGGAATACCGCACGCTGAGCAAGACGATAATTCTCGAAACACACGACATTGTCAAAAAGATAAAGACAAAAGACATTCTCTATATCGAAAACAGGCGCTACGGCGCACTGCTCGTGACGAAAGATGCCGAATATGCGACGGGAGTCAGGCTAAAGGACTGGATAGCAAAGACCGGTCAGCCGGACTGCTTTGTCTATTCCCACGCGAGCTACATAGTCAATCTGCAAAACGTCATCGACTTTTCAAAAGACAGCGTCACGCTCAGAAAAGGCGACGGCGAAACGGTAAGCGTATATATGTCCCAGCGCAAATACCCCGCCTTCAGAAAGGCATTTTTTAACTTCGCGGGAGGCATATGATGGACACTGTGTGTAAATTGATTGCCTGCGCTTTCGGACAAATTGCCGCGTACTGCTATTTTTCAAGGCGGTTTGAAACAAAATGTCCGATTGTCGCAGTTTGCGGATTTTTTGTGGCGGCGCTCGCCGTCCAATTCGCCGTAAGCTTCGCGGGGCTTGCCGCGCTCAATATAGCCTTGCTTTTTATAAGCAATCTCTGCGCTGCGTTCATAATATACCGAGCGGGCATAAAGCAGTCGCTGATCCATTGCTTACTGCTCGAAGTGCTCGCCGCGATGTCAGCGTTTATAATAATGTTCGGTCTGCCGAAAATCATCGGCCACGAGCCGCCCGGAAACGGAATGATATTGCTCGGAATTTCTTCGAGTGCACTGTATTTTACATTTTCATATGCAGTGTCAAGGCACAAAGACGACATGATCGTCTATTCGGTGCTGGTGTCCATGCTCTCTTTGGTCTGCGCCGCGATGATCGCGGGCTTTGCATTTTTCCCGGGGAGCAACCTGGTTTTAACGCTGATATCGGTCATTCTTCCGCTGGCGATATCCGCAGTTTGTATGGCGCACAGAAAAGTGGTCTGCAAAATCTCGAACTCCACCGAAACGCTTCTCGAAGAACAGCGGCAGAAGCTGAACGCGGAATACTATGCGGAGCTTGAGCATCAATACGACCTGCGCGACATTATTATCCACGACATAAAGGGGCATCTCCGCACGATAAAGCAGCTCTCGCAAAACGGAGAAAACGACCGCATAAACAGCTACATCGACTCGATATACAACAGCGGCGCGATGGGCGCGGTGAAGCAGTTCAGCAGCAACAAGCTCGCGAATGTTATAATCAGCAGATACGCGCATCTGTGCGCAAATTCGGAGATAAAATTCAACTGCGATGTGCGCAGCATTGATTTTTCTTTTCTTTCGGACAGCGACCTCACAATATTACTCGACAACATCCTCAACGGGGCATACAAATCCGCCGAAAAATCAGAAGAGCGCTTTATCGACATGAGCATCGGCAGCTTCAACGAGGCATATGTCGTGCTCAACGTCCGCCACAGCGTGGACGGCTCGCCGGACATAAAGAACAGCGAGAGGGCGGCGCGCATAAGCAAGATAATTCAAAAATACGGCGGACAGGCATCGTTCGACTGCTCGGACGAGAGAATATTCGAGGCGAAGATAATGTTCAAGTCGTCGGTTGTAAAAAATAAGGCTGCTCGCATTCAACACTCGCATAAGTACCTATAAAAAAAGAACCCCGGTCAGTGCAGAATCAAATGCACTGACCGGGGTTTATTATAATTTTTATACTTTTTCAAGCTTGGCGTAGTTCGCCATTATCTTCTTTGTGCCGACTTTTTCAAAGGCTATCTCGAGCATGGTATCGTTCGCCATTTTCTGCATACTGAGTATCACGCCCGTGCCATATGCCTTATGCTTGACTG